>Ga0196981_1000093_pt1 | contig 94775 bp, 79 predicted proteins | sample S3_2013CmetaG_FD_155462 | JGI IMG/M metagenome (GOLD analysis project Ga0196981, IMG submission 155462) | Soil microbial communities from Anza Borrego desert, Southern California, United States - S3_20-13C | ecosystem: Environmental > Terrestrial > Soil > Desert | place: USA: California...
CAACAACGGCAACAACGTCGCGTTTGCCCATGGCATCACCTCGACCGTGAACCCGACGCAGTCCGCCAACAACAACATCAACTTCTGATTCGCCCGAACACTGACAACCTGATTTGCTTACCAAACCCTTAGGAGACTTCAAATGACTACCCTGCTGATCAAAGACCTCGCCGCTGCCACCGAACTCGACCGTGCCGACATGGCTGCCGTTACCGGCGGTTGCTACTACTACAAGCAGCCTTCCTGCTATACGCCCGCCTACTACTGCGATCCCGGCTATGGCGTGCCGGCTGCGCCGAAGGGGCATCCGACTTCGTTCTCGTTCGACGCGTCGCAATCCATCGGCCAGTCGCAGAATGTCATGAACAACAATGGCAACAACGTCGCGTTCGCCCATGGCATCAGCTCGACCGTGAATCCGACGCAGTCTGCCAACAACAACATCAACTTCTAATCGAAAGGAGAACAACCATGGCAACCCTGATGATCAAGGACCTGGCCGTTACCACTGAACTCGGCCACGCAGCGATGGCAAGCGTACGCGGTGGCTACAACAAGGAACTCAAGGGCGCGATGTCCCTGACTTCCCTCGGCGTCGACCTGCCGCAACCGACTGCGCCGACGAACACGTACAGCTTCGATGCGTCCCAACTGATCGGCCAGTCGCAGAACGTGCTGAACAACAACGGCAATAACGCAGCCTTCGTATGCGGTATCACGTCGACGGTCAAACCGACCCAGACTGCCCACAACAACATTAACTTTTGAGCCGAAAACCAAGGAGAACATTCATGTCCAACCTCATGATCCACGACCTCGCGCGCAGCGACGAGCTCGACCGGAAAGCGATGGCCAAGGTGCGCGGCGGCAACTCCTGGCTGAAGGGCCTCGGGCCGATCGCCAACGTCAATGTCGGCGTCAACCAGAACATCGCGCAGCTGCAGAACGTCGAAGTCAACGCGCTCAACAACATCGGCGTCATCGGCGCCGGTTTCGGGCCGCTGAAACTCGACGTCAGTCCGTCGCAATGGGCTTCTGCCGACGCCTATTTCTGAACGCGGCACGCAGTCGTGTGAAAGCTCGCCGGGAATTTTTCCCGGCGGGCTTTTTCCGCATTGCTGCACGCATTGCTGTGATACATCAACGCTTCACCTGCCCGAGCAGGGCATAACTCGAGTATGCAAGGAGAAAGCCATGGCCACCATCGTCATCAAGGATCTGACCGAAAACATCGACCTCGATCGCCAGGCAATGGCATCGATCATCGGCGGCGCACGCACCCGTGGGCGCTTCATTCCGCGGCGCGCGACAAACACGACGCGTATCGTGAACTATCCGCGCGGCTTTGCCGGCAACCTGCCCACAGTCATGGGCGGACCGTCCATCATCCGCAAACCGGTTAAAGACGAAGGATAATTCCGCGCCATCGACGGCCGCTCCCTTTCCCGGGGTGGCCGTTCGTCGTTCATTCGCCCAATCGCCGAGAATCGAAAATCTTCCGCGGTGCAAGATCGGGTAAAGTCCGGTTTATTCCTCGGTACGTCCCATGCACCTGATAGAGCGCCCCCTGTTCAGCAGCGAGCTTCTGGCGATTCGCCATGCCATCGCTCGGCCCACCCAGGCGGCATGCAGCGACCTCGCGTGGGCAGCAGCCGACCTGGTGTTATTGCCGATCGCAGGCGTCTTTGCCCTGCACGACGCGCCCGATCGACATTTCATCGCCAATCCGAACCATGCCCTCTTCCTCGGACTCGGCCAGCCTTACCGCATGAGCTTCCCCGGTCGGATCGGTGACGAAAGCATTGTGCTGGCGTTTTCCCAGGCAGCCCTTGCCGCCATGCTTCCCGACACGGTGGGCGTGGATGGCTTGCGCTCGCCTCGCCTCCGTCCAAACTGCCTGCTTTCACCGGCAAGCGTCGTCGAACGCAGCCTGCTATGGCACACGCTCACCAAAAGCGACCCGGACGCAATTGCAATCGAAGAGCTTTGCATTGCAATGATGGAAGCTGCGCTGCTCAGCGCCGCCGGCAGCAGGAAAGATGCAACGCGGGCCCTGACCGCCAGGCGCCGCCGCCAGCAGGTCGAGGACGTCAAGGAGGCAATCTCCCTGTTCCCCGCACAGCAATGGACCCTCGATGCCCTTGCCCGCCTTGCGAACAGCTCCCCATATCATCTTGCACGGGTATTCAGGGAGGAAGTCGGACTGCCTGTGCACCAATACCTGCTCCGTACGCGCCTGGGCAAGGCCCTTGAAGCCATGCAGGCGACAAGAGCGGATTTGACCGGTATCGCGCTCGACGCAGGATTCTCCAGCCACAGCCACTTCACGTCCTGCTTCCGCGCCCAGTTCGGCATGGCGCCCGCCGAATTCCGCCGCCTCACATCCCTCCGCTGATCGAGCAAGATCCTGATAGCCGCGCCGGGATTCGCCTCATACCATCAAGCCGTTCATCCTGTTCGAAAGACATCATGACGAGGCGCTTCACGCTCAACACTGCTGCCCGTATTGCCATTCTCGGGCTGGCCCTGCTGCTCTTTCCATTCATCGCCGCCAAGTTCGGCAATTCGTGGGTGCGCATGGTCGACATGACGCTGCTGTACATCATGCTCGCCCTCGGCCTGAACATCGTGGTGGGTTTCGCCGGCCTGCTCGACCTGGGCTACATCGCCTTCTTCGCGGTCGGCGCCTACATGACCGGCCTGCTGGCATCGCCGCAATTCGCCATCGTCCTTGAATCGCTCATCAATACCTCGCCGGCTGTCGGTGAACTTGTCGCGCGTCTGCTCGGACCTGAAGTCGCGACAGAGGGCATCCATCTGTCGGTGTGGGCCATCGTCCCGCTCGGCGCCGCGCTTGCGGCGTTCTCCGGCGCCTTGCTCGGCGCACCGACGCTGCGGCTGCGCGGAGATTACCTGGCGGTGGTGACGCTGGGCTTCGGCGAAATCGTACGCATCTTCATCATCAACCTGAATGCCCCGGTCAACATCACCGACGGCCCGAAGGGGATCAACATGATCGACCCGATCCGCGTGTTCGGCGTGTCGCTCGCCGGCGAACCGGGCGCGCGCGGCATGGTCGATGTCTTCGGTTTTTCCATGCCTTCGGTGAATGCCTATTACTTCTTGTTCCTGTCACTCTGCGCGGCAGCTGTGATCGTCTCCACCCGGCTGGAGCGCTCGCGCCTTGGCCGCGCCTTCATCGCCATCCGCGAAGATGAAATCGCCGCAAGGGCGATGGGAATCAACACGCGCGACATCAAGCTGCTCGCATTTGCGCTGGGCGCATCTTTCGGTGGTGTGGCCGGAGCCATGTTCGCGGCATTCCAGGGCTACATTTCTCCCGAATCTTTTTCCCTGAACGAATCGATCGCCGTCCTCTCCATGGTTGTCCTCGGCGGCACGGGGCATATACCGGGCGTGATCCTGGGCAGCGTCATGCTGGCGGCGCTGCCTGAAGTGCTGCGCCATGTGGTCGAGCCGCTGCAGCGGCAGTTGTTCGGGCACGTCGTGCTTGAATCCGAGGTACTGCAGATACTGCTGCTCGGCCTGGCGATGGTGCTGGTCATGCTGGTGCGCCCGACCGGGATCTTGCCGCGGCCAAGGCATGAGGACAGGATCAGTGCCACGGGGAAGGACACGGACGACGCCAGCCGTGCCGCCCGCGAAGAAAAGCGCCTGGCGGCATGATGCGTCGCCTGCTCGACAACATCGTCTGGCACACCCTGGCCGGCCCGCACGCGGCCCGCACTGTAGGCAACCACCTTGTTCGCCGCTATGCCAGCGGGTTCCCTCCGATTGTGGCATTCCGCAATCCCGCGCATCCGGACTTTCATTCCCTGGCACGGCTTGTGGAGCACGGCGAGCGCGTGCATTGCGATGGCTGGGGCGGCAAGGCGCCGTGCGGATGGCGCATCGACTCCGAGTCCGTGTTGATCAGGATGACATGGAACAGTGAGGTGATCATCACGAATGAGATATCGGAAGCGGTGCCGCTCGATGTAAGCAGCGCACCGGCCGCTCTGGCACTTGCGACGCTTGCCCGCCCAGGGCCGTTCACGACGCGAACATTGGAGCTGGGTGAACATTTCGGCATCTATGACGGCGCGACGCTCGTGGCGATGGCCGGAAGCCGCGTGTGTGCAGGCGGATTCAGCGAGATCAGCGGGGTCTGCACCCATCCCGCCTTTACGGGGCGGGGACTGGCGCGCCGGCTGGTCATCAAGGTACTGCAGCAGCAGGTCGCGCGAGGCGAATCCCCATTCCTGCGTGTCATGAAAGACAACACCCATGCCTGCCGCCTTTACCGGCGGCTTGGCTTTTGCGACGACGGGGAATCGGTCGCGAGGACAATGGTCCGCCTCTGAATCGATCTGTCGCGAACCTGCATACACATCCGCGAAAACTGTTGGCTGCGGCCTGACTGCCGCATCGTTCCCGCAAGCGGCATTACGTGGCCACGCCTCCTGAAACTGATCGGTTTTCCTCTATTTTTCAATCACTTACCGCATATTCGCTGGGCTGTCGATCGCGCTGGCACACTCCTCGCAATAGGGTAGTCGAGCGCAACAAAATGCTCTTCCAACCCAACCAAACCCAAGGAGATTTACCGATGACTACCCTGCTGATCAAAGACCTCGCCGCTGCCACCGAACTCGACCGTGCCGACATGGCTGCTGTCACCGGCGGTTGCTACTACTACAAGCAGCCTTCCTGCTGGACCCCGTCCTACGGCGCGCCCGATTACGGCATGCCCGCAGCACCAAAAGGCCATCCGACTTCGTTCGCGTTCGACGCCTCGCAGTCCATCGGCCAGTCGCAGAACGTCATGAACAACAACGGCAACAACGTCGCGTTCGCCCACGGCATTACCTCCACCGTGAACCCGACCCAGTCCGCCAACAACAACATCAACTTCTGATTCGTCCGAACACAGACAACCTGATTTGTTTACCAAACCCAAGGAGACTTCAAATGACTACCCTTCTCATCAAAGACATCGCTACCGCGACCGAACTCAACAGCGCCGACATGGCTTCCATCACGGGCGGCACCTGCTACTACAAGGCCCCCGTATCCTGCTGGACGCCGTCCTACTGCCCGCCCGATTACGGCGTGCCGGCAGCACCGAAGGGACATCCCACTTCTGTCTCGATCGACGCTTCGCAATCCATCGGTCAGTCGCAGAATGTCCTGAACAACAACGGCAACAACGTGGCGTTCGTGTCCGGCATCACGTCGACGGTCAATCCGACCCAGACCGCGAACAACAACATCAATTTCTAAACCGTTTGAACGAACACACCGATTCAAGGAGAACACCATGTCCACACTGATGATCAAGGATCTGTCTGCCACCATCGAACTCGACCACTCCGCCATGGCGTCCGTGCGCGGCGGCTTCAACAAGGAATACCTGGGCTCCATGTCCATGTCCTCCGGGGGTGTCGAACTGCCGAAGACCAGTGCACCGGTGAACACGTACACGTTCGATGCCAGTCAGCTGATCGGCCAGGCGCAGAACGTGACCAACAACAACGGCAACTGCGTGGCCTTCGCCAACTGCATCACCTCGACGGTCAACCCGACACAGACCGGCAAGAACAACATCAGCTTCTGATTCCAACCATGCTCCGCGGGGGCGCTGTCCCCCGCGACACCACCAAGGAGAACCACCCATGTCGCACCTCACCATCCAAGACCTGCCGCGCAGTGAAGAACTCGACGAGAAGTCGATGTCCAAGGTACGCGGCGGCAACTCCTGGCTCAAGGGCCTCGGACCGATCGCCAACGTCAACATCGACGTGAACCAGAACATCGCCCAGATGCAGAATGTCGAAGTGAATGCCCTGAACAACGTCGGCGTGATCGGCGCCGGTTTCGGGCCGCTGAAGCTGGACGTCAGCCCGTCACAATGGGCTTATGCCGACGCGGCGTTCTGATCCCTGTTATCCGCCACACAAGCCTGCCTGGAATTTCCCGGCAGGCTTTTTTCATTCTGCCGAGGGCCAATGCCCCTTGAAAAGTCAGGAACAATGCCAGGAGGATAACGTAAGTAAAATAACAACATGCGGAGGGCGAGCAGGTTCCCGAAAAGCAAATACAAATATGTAAGCAACTGTTAGCCTGTCCACCGAATCCTGTCCTCAAGCGTTATAGCCTTGTATCAACTACTTGTGCCAGGATCAACATGGACATTCAGCCCAAATTCGACGCCGATATGACCGTTCGCTCATTCGCTTATGCAGCGAAGCAGTTGGCAACTTCGCAGGCTTCGCTCACCCCTTCCGCGCAGTACGAGCGGATTCTGGCCGAGGCGGAAAAGCACCGGAGCGCCCTGCGGCTGGTGCAGCGCGATGCGTTCGAACTGGCGGAACAAGGTTTGCGCAAGCAGACGCTGACGAAGGCGGAATTCCATCAGGTATGCGAGACGGCCGTACAGGCGGTCTCCCAGGGGCTGCAGGCAATCTCCCGGATCGCCGCGCAATACGCCCCCCAAAAGCTCGCAGCCTGAGCAAGGCTCGATAGCGCCCGTCCTGCGACGGGCGTTTCATTTCCTACTGAATCACCCCGCAGACGACCCGCGCGCCGCCGCCGCCCAACGGGGCCGGATGGTCGGCATGATTGTCGCCGCCCGCATGAACCATCAGCGAGCGTCCGCGCACGTCGGCCAGCTTCAGGCGTGGCGAGAGCACCGGGTTGCTGGCGTTACCTGTCATGTCCACAAAAAGCGGAGGCAGATCGCCCAGGTGGCCGTCACCCCACGGCAGGCCGTGTTTCTTCGTACCGGCCGGGTCGTAATGCCCGCCGGCCGCCAGCCCGGCCACCATCTTGCCGTTCTGTTCCTTGGGTTCGCAACTCGGGTTTTCATGCACATGGAAGCCATGCACGCCCTGCGTGAGCCCGGTCAGCGTCGGCGTCAACTCAAGTCCGTACGGCGTATCACGAAGGACGACCTTTCCCACCGAAGCGCCGGCGCCGCTTTCGCTTAGCACCTTCATCTCGACAGTCAGGCCGCCCGAGTTCGCCATTGCAATCGAACACAGCGACAGGGCTGCGATCGATGCGAGTAACTTGATTCGTGTTTGCATGAGAGTTGGTCCTTTTTCAGTTGCGACTCCTGGCGGTAACGGCCTCCAGCTTCTGTCGCGCTACGCTTCCTAGTCGCACGACTTTAGCAGCCGGTCTTTTTGCGCCGGTTGACGAAGCTCAGTGCGGTGACAATCGAGATCGACCTTGTTCGGGGATAGCCTCCAGGAGCTGTTGCAGCCACGCAGACACTGCAGCGGTATCTGTTGGCTCCGCCCCATCCTTCCACCGCCGGCAACTCGTGCTAAAGAGTGCGGAGCGCGGCGCGCCTGCGATTGATTCCCCTGATTTTTCAATGACTTGGGCATTTTTAACTACCCGCACGGGCGGGCTGGCACACTCCTCGCAATAGGTTTGTCGAGCGCAACGAAATGCTCTTCCACCCCAACCAGTTACCAGGAGATTCAATCATGACCACCTTGCTCATCAAAGACCTCACCGCTGCAACCGAACTCGACCGCGCCGCCATGGCTTCCGTACGCGGTGGCTACTACAAGGCTCCGGCACCATCCTGGATGCCGGGCTACGGCGCCACCAACACCTCGGTCAAGGCCGAGCAGTTGATCGGCCAGTGCCAGGATGTGGTGAACAACAACGGCAACAACGTTGCCTTCGCCAACTGCATCAGCTCGACCGTCAACCCGACGCAGACCGGCAACAACAGCATCAACTTCTAAGCAAGAAACGACGATCCGGTGGAGGCCCCTTGCGCCTCCACCCAACCTGCTACCAAATCCAAGGAGAACCACCATGTCCAGCATCATGATCCACGACCTGCCCCGCGCCGCCGAACTCGATCGTAAAGCCATGTCCGCCGTCCGCGGCGGCAATTCCTGGCTGAAAGGCCTGGGCCCGATCGCCAACGTCAACGTCGGCGTCAGCCAGAATATCGCGCAGTTCCAGAATGTCGAGGTCAACGCCCTCAACAACATCGGCGTCATCGGCGCAGGCTTTGTTCCGCCCAGCCTGAACGTCAGCCCGGCGCAGTGGGGCTACGCTGACGTCGCCTTCTGACCCACCAGAGATCTCGTGCGTGGCATGGCGCTTGCAATAACGACGGCACCACTGCACCAATCGCTGACCGCCCAATAAAGACGGAGACAAGAAATGGCAACCATCACGATCAAAGACCTTCGCACGGACCAGATCCTCGACCGCAAAGCCATGGCGTCCATCAGGGGCGGCAACGGATCCTGGGTCTTCGGCGCCTTCCGCCCGTACAACCGCAACACAGGGTCGTTCGGTTCGGGCTCGGTGATCAACTTCTACCAGATCAACAACTATGCCGACCAGATGATCAACCAGGTGCAGGTGGTCGACATCAACAACTCGGCCGCCAACGCCAACATCAATGTCGGCCTCAACGAGAGCAGCACAAACGTCAAGCATTAGACGCAACACAATTGTCTTGCTCGGGAAGACGTGCATTCCGCGTCACTGGCTCTATACTCATCGCAGGGAAGATTCCCGATTTCCGCCCGCTGCCGGAGGTGAACGTGACGCATACCACGCCATTCAAATGGACGTCGTCCTCCCGCACGCACGCGGGCCTGGTTCGCAAGATCAACGAAGACTCCTTCCTCGAACTCGCCGAGCGGGGAATCTGGGCTGTTGCCGACGGCATGGGGGGGCATACGCTGGGCGACTTCGCCAGCAACGCCATCGTCTCCGCACTCTCTGACCTGCAGCCGCGCGAGTCGCTGGAACAGTTCGCCACCGATGCGGAGGCCATCCTGCAGGCGGTGAACCGGCAGCTGCGCAGCGAGGCCTACAACCGCGGCGCCCAGATCATCGGCAGCACCGTCGTCGTGCTGCTTGCCTGCGGGCGACGCTGCGCCTACCTGTGGGCGGGCGACAGCCGTATTTATCTGTGCAGAAACGGCCACCTGATGCAGCTCACGCGCGACCACAGCCAGGTCGAGGAACTCCTCTCCTCGGGCACCCTGACAGCCGAAGCCGCCATCCACCATCCCGCCCGCAACCTCATCACGCGAGCAGTGGGCGCGGCCGAGCTGCTGGAAGTGGACGGCGAGATGATCGAAGTCGCCGATGGCGACGTGTTCCTGCTCTGCAGCGACGGCGTGAGCAATGAAGTCAACGAACAGGAAATGCGCGCCGCACTCGTGACCGGCAATTGTCCGCAGGCAGCAAACGAACTGGTCGAGATCGCGCTCATGCGCGGCGGACGCGACAATATTTCCGCCGTCGTGGTCCGCGCGGACGACATGCACACCACCGAGCAGACGGTGCTGAATCCCGCTCTTTGACAGCGGTGCGGAAAATCGCCAAATAGCGATTCAGATCAAGCCCTGCGATCCTCACGCGACGATCATGAACAGGGGATTATGCGCCCGCCTGCAAAGCCGGGCGCGCGCATGATCCGATGACGCGGACGTGTCGCCGGATAACCAACACCCGGTCGCGCGTCGGCAAGCAGATGTTGGACAAGCCCCGACAGCCGACATTCACTCAATCCGGCCCGCTGTAATGCCCGAACCTTCCGCCTCCAAGCTTCGAAGCGAATTTCGCTCTTCTTGCGCTGACCTCGGCCGATTTCACTCGCGCGCGGGTCATCTCGCTCCGGCTTTCCATCCATGCCGGCATTGGTCCGCGGGGACAGCGTGTGCTGGCATCAAAGGTGCTACTAGCGGTTGTTCCTTGCACATTGTGCTGCATGGCTGTCCACACAGACTCGGTAGATTCCTATGGTGAACGATTTCAATCAAAAGACCGCATTGCGTACCCGGCGCATGCCATTCAGGCCATCGCCGGAAAACGATGCGGATCATGGCGCGAACGTCCTTCCTGTCGGCACGCACCTTGGCGAGTTTGAGATTCTCGACCTGATCGGGGAAGGCGGCTTCGGCATCGTGTACCTCGCCTATGACCATTCTCTGGAGCGCCAGGTGGCGTTGAAGGAGTACATGCCCTCCGGCCTCGCCAAGCGCACGACACGGCTGGCGGTGACGGTCCGCTCCCAACACAACGTCGAGACATTCACCGCCGGCCTCAAGAGCTTCATCAACGAGGCCAAGATGCTGGCGCAGTTCGATTCGCAGTCGCTGGTGAAGGTGCATCGCTTCTGGGAAGGCAACGGCACCGCCTACATGGTGATGCCATTCTACGAAGGCATCACATTGAAGCAGGCGCTCAAGCAGCGCCGCATCACACCGTCGGAATCGTGGATACGTGTGCTTCTCGGCGACCTGTTCGATGCAATCGAGATCATTCACCGCGGACAATGCCTGCACCGCGACATTGCGCCCGACAACATCCTGCTGCTCAAGGATGGCCGTCCGCTCTTGCTCGACTTCGGCGCAGCGCGGCGCGTGATCGGCGACCTGACGCAGTGCCTGACGGCGATCCTGAAGCCCGGGTACGCCCCCATCGAACAGTATGCGGACATCGCCGGACTGCGCCAGGGACCGTGGACGGACATCTATGCGCTCTCCGCGGTCGTGTATTACCTGATTGCCGGCAAGGCGCCGCCCCCGGCCGTCGCGCGCATGGTGCACGACGAACTGGTGCCCGCGCGCGAAGTCGGCAAGGGGCGCTACAGTGCCGGCTTCCTCGCCGCCATCGACAAGGCGCTGTCCGTCAAGCCGGAAGCGCGTTTCCGCTCGATTGCCGAGCTGCGCCATGCGCTCGACATCATGGAGGCCTCGCCGCGCACCCTGCCCCATTCCGATCCCGGGTTCACGACCACCATGATGCGCCCTTCCGACATGGATCCGATGCGCACGCAAATGCCGCTCGATGCCATGCCGGACATCAGGACGCGCATCGCGCCGCCACCGACCCAGCGCAGTGAGCACCATTATTCACAGTCGTATCCCGCCAGCCGCCCGGCGCCTGCCGGCTCTTCCTATGGCAAGCGGGAATGGACGTTGCTCGGCATCCTGCTCACCGCCGGCGTTGCGTCCGGCATCTACCTTGGTACCGGCCAGTCCTGGAACGGCCTGACCGCGGATGCCGGCGGCAGCCCGACGATGGAGTCGTCGGGAGCAAGCGGGGCACCTGACCAGGATGCGGAAGAAATGACCACGCCCGCATCGCCATCGCCCTATGCGCTGACACCGCCGGTACCGCAAGTGCCCGCCCAGACGAAACCGCAGCAGGCCCCGCCCGTGCCCCCGGTAGCAAAGGCTCCGCCACCGGCGCCCGCGTTGCAGGAGACGCCCCGGGTGAGCGAGGACACGGCGCAGAAATACCTGCGCGACCAGGCCGAGCCGCCCTTGCCTTCGACGACGCGCGAAGACAACGTCTGGAGACAGGCGACCGGTTCGGACAAGACCTCCGCCTATGAAAAATACCTGAGGGAATTCCCCAAGGGCCGCTATGCCGACCTGGCGCGCCTGCGCCTGGAAAGCAAACAGACGAAAGAAGCACCGTCCACGGCTGAAGAGGATTTGTGGACCGCATCCACCTCTGTGCATACGCAGACCGCGTACGAGACCTACCTGAATAAATATCCGAAGGGACGGTATGCAGCGCTGGCAAAGGACAGGATCGCCACCTTCAAGGAACCGGATCGGGTTGAACGGGAAGAACCGGTTCCCGCGCTGCCGCCGGTTGCCAGCGTAAAGAAGGAAGCGCCCACGCCGGCCCCCTCGCCCGCTCCATCGCCGGCCACGGCATCTGCCCCGCCGATGCCCGCCTCACCATCGGCCACGGTGTCCGCCCCGACGACGCCCATGCCGTCGCCGGCACCTTCCGCGCCCGGCCCGGTCGCCGTGCAAACACCGGCTGCAGGTCAAGGCAGCGCAACCACGCCGACGACGCCTTCACCGGCGCCCGTTGCAGAGGGCAAGGCGCCGGACGACAAACTGGCTAGCATCAAGCCGGCCGACAAGGTGCCTGCCCCGATGCCCAGGGCGCTCGTGGAGTCGCGCCCTGTTCCACCGGCGATGCCCGAATCATCCACATCGCCGGGACGCAAGCCCCTGGTACTGGATGACCAAACCATGGTCGGCAATTTCTCGGTCGATCCGAAGACCGGTGCCGTTTCCGGCACGGGCAAGGTGACCTGGTCCAACGGTAACCAGTTCGAAGGCACGCTGGTGCGCGGCATGAAGGAAGGCAAAGGCAAGTTCGTCTGGAACAACGGCCAGCGCTACAGCGGCGACTGGGCGCGCGATATGCCAAATGGTCGCGGAACGATCACCTTTGCCGATGGCAGCAGGTACGAGGGCGAGGTACGCGACGGCATGCCGCACGGACGCGGAGCGACGCGCTTCAAGAGCGGCGACGTCTACGACGGCAACTGGCTGCGCGGCAAGAGCCACGGCCAGGGACGGTACACCTGGGCCAATGGCAGTTACTGGGAAGGCGAATTCAGGGACGACAAACGCACGGAAAACGGCAAGATGGTGTTTGCCGAAAACCGCGGCAAGGCGGCAGAATCCGAGCCGCCGATGGGCGATACGCAAAGCGCGGAACGCAAAGCGGCCGGAGCGGAAGTGTCCGGCAACTGAGCGAAGCGGTCAGGCGGCCGATTTTTCCCGTTCGGCCTGCACGGTTGTCACTTCCTGGTAGCAGGCGGCGGCATCCTCGTCATCGAGGCATGCCTGCGCATGTTCCGGACGCAGCGCGCCGTGGTTCACCAGCGTGCGGATCTTGCTGATCCGGTCGGCCAGGCGCAGCACTTCCGACAACGGTTCGCCATTGCCCGCCCGCTCCACCGCGGCGATCGCATGCGCGGGGAACTCCCAGTGACGTCCGACCAGCCGCGCGAGCCGGCGCGAGTAATGCGCAAACGAAGCCTGGAAGGCCAGCGAACGGAGTTCGCCCGGTTCCGCCCCACCCGCCTGGTCAATCACACGCAGCGCGACGATGGCGCCGACGCCCTGCAGCAGTCCGGCCAGGAAGGCCTCAAAGCCGTCGGCCTGGTAGCGCTTTGCATAGAAGCCGCAAGCAATCCCGTAGGATTCCGCCAGCTCCCAGACGCGCGGCGCGCCGACTGCAGTGAAATGGCCGAGCCCGGCATTGAACAATGGCTTGAACGCCACGCTGGCCACGAGCATGCGCAGGCCGTTCTGGCCGATGACGGCGATCGCTTCCTCGATCGTCTTCACCGGCGACGAACGGCGGAAGTAGGAACTGTTCACCTGCTTGAGCACCGCCGCCACCAGCACCGCATCGTGCATCACCTGCTCGGCAAGCTGCGCGTTGCTGACATGATAATCGCGCAGGCTGCGCAGCAGCATGGGAACCACGGAGGGGATGCGGGGAACGAGGTCCGCGGTGGCGGGTGAATCGGTATCGGCTTCGCGCTTCAACGCACGCAGCAGGCGGTTTTCGGCGTCGTTCATGTCGTCGGAGACGGCGCTGCCCATCCCGAGGAGCCACGGGAAAAACAGGTTGTCGACGTCGATCATCTCGACAGGGCGCGGCGGATCGACGACGAGAACAGTCAGCGGACTGAGCGCATCCTCCGCACCAACGGGCTCCGGTGCTGGAGGGAAAAACCGTTCCAGGAGTTTCTTGAACATAGGTCGTTGGCATGACGGCGGGCAGCGCACAGTTTACTGCGTCGTCCCCGGCAATGCGCGCATCCAGCTCAATAAATCCGGAGGTGAGCAGCATTGCAAGAACGTCATGCCGCTCAGTGCGCCTTGCTCTTGTCCTGCCCATCCGCCGCTTGCTGGTGCCGGAAATCCTTCGAACGGATGCCATGCTTCTTGAGCAGCATCTGCAGATGGGAACGGTTCATGTCGCAGCGTCTTGCCAATTCGGCCACGGTCCCGCCGACCTCCTTCAGCCCGCGCTCCAGGAAAGCGCGTTCGGCCTCGTCGCTGGCAGCGCGCTTTGCATCGCTCAATGAAGTCAGCTTGAGGGCTTCGAGATCGATGGCGCTCGCCGTGATCGCGCGCGCCGGCGCCTTCGGCCGGATGTCCTCAGGCAGGTGCACGATATCCGCCATGTCGCCGGCGAGGCAGGAAATGCGGTAGATCAGGTTGCGCAGTTCGCGGATATTGCCGGGATAGGAATAATTCAACAGGAAATCGCGCAGCCGTGGTGTCATCTTCACGGGCGGTCGCTTCAACGCCTCCGCCGCCTCGTCGCCGAAGAAGGAAAACAGCAGCGGGATCTCGTCCTTGCGTTCGCGTAACGGCGGCAGCGTCACCTGGATGACGCTGAGCCGGTAGAACAGGTCTTCGCGGAAGCTGCCCTCGGCGATCAGCTTGCGCAGGTTCTTGTTCGTCGCTGCAACGATGCGCGTGTCGACATTGATGACCTCATCCGAACCGACGCGCTGGATCTCGTGCGCCTGCAGCACGCGCAGCAACTTCACCTGACCGGTCAACGGCAGCTCGCCGATCTCGTCGAGGAAGATCGTGCCATGGTGCGCGCTCTCGAACTTGCCCTTCCGGTCATTGGCCGCTCCGGTAAAGGCGCCCTTCTTGTGGCCGAACAGTTCGGATTCGAGCAGGTTTTCCGGAATGGCGCCGCAGTTGACGGAAATGTAAGGCTTGTCGGCGCGTGAACCGTTAGCATGGATCACCTTGGCCATCAACTCCTTGCCGGTACCGCTTTCGCCGTCGATCAGCACAGGCAGGTCGGACGGCGCGGCCTTTTCGGCGATCTCCAGCGATTCAAGCAGCTTCGGATTGTCGCCGAAGGTCCCTTCGAAGATGAAGCTGCGCTCCATCAGGCCCTGGCGGCGCTCCCCGGGAGGCCGCTCCACAGGCTCCATCGGTTCGACCTCTGCGCTGGCAGCACGCACAAACCGCTCCTTGTGCGACAACTGCATCACCTCGTCGCGCAGGGCATTCGACTGGCGCAGGAGCTTTTCGATCTCCGCACGCTCCAGCCTGGAAGACCAGCGCAGCGTGTTGCGCATGATCTCGATCTTTTCCAGCAAGCCGGCATACGAAATGCTGGAACCGCCCAGGCGTTGGTCGAATATTTTCATGCGGCGCTCAGCTGCTTCTGTACCAGTTCGTAGTACATCCCCCTGCGGGCGACGAGTTCGTCATGGCGTCCTTGCTCGACGACCGCGCCCTCGAACAGCACCAGGATCTTGTCTGCACGCATGATGGTGCTGAGGCGGTGCGCGATGACGACCGCCGTGCGGCCCTTGAGGATTTCGTGCATGTTGCCCATGATGTTGCTTTCCGACTGGGTGTCGAGCGCGGAGGTCGCTTCGTCAAAGACCAGCAGACGCGGGTCGTGGTAAAGCGCGCGAGCAATGCAGAGACGCTGTATCTGTCCTCCCGACAAGCCCATGCCGCGTTCGCCGACGATCTGTTCGTAACCCAGCGGCAGCTTGCTGATGAAGGCATGGGCGTCCGCCATCTTGGCCACTTCCTCGATACGCCGGCGGTCCGGACTTTCCTCGCCGCTGGCGATGTTTTCCGCGATCGTGCCGGAGAACAGCAGGTTGCTCTGCATGACGTAGCCGACCTGCGCGCGGTAGTAATCCTTGTCGATCACGCTCATGTCGTAGCCGTCCACCACGATCTTGCCCTCGGTCGGCGTATAGAAGCCGACCAGCAGCTTGGCCAGCGTCGTCTTGCCCGAACCGCTGCGGCCGACGATGGCGACCAGTTCTCCCGGCTTGATGTCGAGGCTGATATTTTCCAGCACGTACGCCGTGTCCTCGCCGCCGTAACGGAAATACACGCCTTCCAGCTTGATCTCGCCCTGCAGGTCGGGCAGCACGACGCGCGAAGGCAGGTCCTGCGGTTTCTGCTCGGGTTCCATGTCGAGCACATCGCCCAGCCGCTCCATGGCGACGCCGGCGTCATTGAGCAAATTCCACAGTCCGACCAGCCCCATCAGCGGCGCAAGCACGCTGCCCATCAAGGCATTGAAGGCAATAAGCTGGCCGATGCTCAGTTCGCGAGCCAGCACCAGGCTGGTGCCGACCCAGAGTACGGCGATGGTCGTGGCTGCGTTGAGGATCTGTCCGACCAGGGAGATCCAGATATTGAATGTCTGCGCGCGGTACTGCACTTCCAGCGCCCTCACATATTTCCGCTCCCACTTCAGGCGCACCGGCCGCTCTATACCCATGCCCTTGACGGTTTCCACGCCGCCCAGCGTCTCCATCAGGAAGGCCTGTGCGTCGGTCGAGGCAGTGAATGCTTCGCGCGCGAAATTCTTCACCTTCGGCGTCGCCAGCACGGTCAGCGCGATGATCGGAATGACAAAGGCGATCAGCACCAGCGTCAGCTTTGCGTTGTAGAGGAACATGATGGTGAAGTAGATGAACACCATCAGCAGGTTGAGGATGGTCGTGATCGTCGACTCGGTAAGGAAGGCGCGGATCGTCTGGTTTTCCTGGAAGCGCGCCAGGATGTCGCCGGTCTTGCGCTTGGCAAAGAAGGAGAACGGCAGCGACATGGTGTGCTTGAAGAAGTGCGACATCATCGCGAAGTCGAGATTGCGCACCATAAAGCCGGCAAGGAAGGAACGTATCGTCCCCATCAGCTGGGTGAACAGGCTGGAGACGACGAGGCCGACGATCAGCAGGTGCAGCAGGTTGACGTTCTGGTGGACGATCACGCCGTCCAGGATGTTCTGGATGATGAGCGGCGGCACCAGCCCGAGCACCTGGATCACGAAGGTCGCCAGGAAGATGTGCAGCAGGATCTTCTTGTATGGCTTCAGATACCCGACAAAACGTATCCATGGCGAGCGCGTGGCGGCCAGCTGCGCCATCTCCTGGCCGGGCGTGAAGACGAGGCAGGTACCGCTCCAGCCACGCTCGAATTCCTCCACAGACATTTTCTTGAAGCCGATGGCCGGATCGGCGACCCAGACGTGACTCTTTGAAACGCCGTAGACGATGATGTAGTGGTAACCCTCCCAGTGCGCGATGAACGGCAGCTGGAAGCCGAGCAACGATTCATAGGTGCACTGCACGCCGCGCGTGGAGAAACCGAGCGAGTCGCCGACGCGCGCCAGGCTGTCGAGCGTTGCACCGGCCGTGGTCACGTTGGCAAGCTCGCGCAGCTTGCCCAGCGTCATCGGGATGCCGTAATGCTTGCAGATCATCGCGAGGCAAGCCGCGCCGCAATCCATTTCCTCTGCCTGCTCGACCAGCGGGAAGCGCCGGATGACCTTCTCGCCCATTTCGGGCTTCGACTGGAGGTCGAGCAACACAGGACGCTTGCGGCGCTCCTCGAGCTTCTTCTGGCGCTGCAATTCCCGCTCGACAATGCGGATGCGATCCTCCAGCACCTCGCGCAACTTCGGGTTGCGGTCCAGGATGAGGTGGATGGTCTTTTCCGGGATGACCAGCAGCGTGGTATCCGTTACGGCTGTGACGGTTACCATCTGTTCCTGGCGCATCAGGCAAGCCTTCTCGCCGAAGATGTCGCCCTGGCGCAGCGTGGCCAGCGGGTATTCGGTGCCCTCTTCCGTTCGCACGAGTTTCACTTCACCCTGGCGAATCACATAGAGTCGGCGGTCCTCCTTCGCATCCTGCTTGAGAATGTCCTTGCCCGCCACGACGCGCTTGACGCCGACGCTGCGCACGAACTCTTCCAGCTCCGCCTTGTTGACCTTCCCGCGCAAGTCGAACAGGCGCGTGACGAAGCCGCCGGCGGAACTGATGGCGACGTAGCTGGCAACGAATTCCAGCGCCGCAGGATTGCGGGCGATGATTGGCTCGATGACCTTGCGCGGAATGAACAGCAGTTCCGTCTTCAGTGACGCGCGGACGGAGGATTCGTGCCGGTAATCGCGCAGCATGGCGATTTCGGCAATGACCTCGCGCTCCTTGCGCACGCCCATGCTGATTTCCTTGCCGTTCTCCTCGGTGAAGACGCGCACGGAGCCGGACTTGACGATGAACAATCCGCCTGCGGGATCGCCCGCATTGCAGACCGTATCGCCGAACGCGAAGAAGCGTGATTCCGCATGTTCCGCGAGGCGCTCGATCTCTTCACGGCTGAATGGCGAAAGGAGCTCGACGGACGCAAGGAAATCCGTGAGGGGGTGCTGCTGCTTCTGCGCTGCGTCCATGGATCAGGAAGCGCTCTCAGCGCGCTTCGATAATGTGTTCCTGCGCGCGGGCAAACAGCCATTCTTCACGAAGCAGGCGGCGGATCTCGCTGGCGGTGTCCTCGTCGAGCCGCGCCGGATGCTTGGCGTCCACCTTGAAGATCTCGAACACGGCCTTGTCCGCGGAAGGGAATGGCCCGAGCAAGTCGCCTTCCGATGCATTGAAGACCTTGGCTTCGATGTCCGTCTTGAGAGAACCGCGCAGCACTTTGCCGATGCGGCCGCCGTGCTCGCGCGTGTCGGCAACCGAATGTTCGCGCGCCATGTCCTCGAAGCTGTCCGGATCGTCGCGCAGGTAGGCGATCATTTCCTTGGCCTTGTTTTCGGCATCGAGCACCATGTGACTGACCTCGATGCTGTCGAACTTGGGTGAATTGAGCTTGAAGTAGTGCTCGACGGCCTTGTCGCTGCAGACGTCGGCCATCATCTTTTCCTGGTACAGGCTGTCGGTGACAAAGGTTTCGAATTCGTCGAGGCTGACGCCGAGCGCATTCAGGTAATTGTTCATGTCGGCTGCACGATGCAGCCCCTGGACCCGGCGGAAATTGTCGGCGCGCTCCTGGATTTCGTCCGGCGTTACTTTCACGCCGTGTTTCTTCGCCGCACGTACCGTCAGCTTGTCCCTGACGATCTGCTCGATGAGGCCTTCGAATTGTCCCGTGAGCTTCAGTGTCCTGACGAAGTCCTCGATGCCGATGACTTCATCATCGATACGCACAATCGCCGTCATCGTCCTCTCCTTGCGGTTAGCCCCATTTGAGATGAGGCATGGACCTCGGGTTCGCTGCTTCCCGACGTGAAGTTGGAGCTGGCGCAAGCCTCGTTCAGATTCCTCCGCGAAGGCGCTGGAACGAGGCGCAGACTTGCGCGAGCAAGCGTTACAGAAACCTTAGGAGTTCATGCAGGGGGGACGTTTGCGGATGCTCAAACCGGCGTCAATCGATGCGCCGGTTTTGCGTCAGCAGGGATTGAGGCAGTAGCGATTCTTGCCGGCTTTCTTTGCCTTGTACATCAGGCGGTCCGCTGTTTCCATCACGGACGATTCATCATGGCAATCATCATCGGGCAGCATGCAGATGCCGATGCTCCCACCGATGCGCATATCGCCCTGCCCGGGGACTTGGACCGTGGCGATCGATTCGATGATGGCCTGTGCCAGCCGCTCGAGTTCGCGCAGGTCGGAGGCATCGGCCACGACGATGCCGAACTCGTCGCCGCCAAGCCGCGCCACCTTGCCTGCCGAATCGACGCAATCATGCAAACGATTGGCGACGCACTTGAGCACGTCGTCGCCGGTACCGTGGCCGCAGACGTCGTTGACGCCCTTGAAACCATCCAGGTCCAGCAACATCACCGCGCTGCGCGTGCCATTGCATGAGACGTCCTGGATCAACTTCTGCAGGCACTGGAAAAAGCCGGCCCGGTTCATCAGCCCGGTGAGCGAGTCGGTACGGGACGCCGACTCGAAGCGCGCCGCCCGCTGCTGCATCTCGCGCTTGGCCTGGGCGATCTGCTCGGACAGCAGGAGGGTGTACCAGGGCAGGACAAGGATCGACAGCACGATCCCCTCCGTCACGAGCTTGCCGGCATGCCAATAAGGCGACATCCACAACGCTGCGCCGACACCGGCGCCGCCGAGGATGGCAGATAGCTTCGCGTACTTCGGCCCGTTGCGCAGTCCGTTGCCGATGGCCATGATCACCGGCGCCCACAGCACGGGTGCCAGCACGTCGCCCGCTTCATAGACCGCGAATGCGAACACGGCCTGGTCCAGGACGATGGAGATCATGCGGCGGCTTCGGAACGTCAGGAGGGAAAAACCGACGACGCCGATCCAGACCGCACCGAAGCCGAGGTAGGCGGCGATGCCGGTGACTGCATTCCGCAGGTCGATGATGTGGCCGGCCCAGTATGCGATGGCGAGATAGATGACGAATACAAGGGTCCCGGCGAAGCGAAAACACGCGTGCCCCATTTCGCCACCCAGGTTGAGCGAAAACGTTCTCGACTGCGATGCCGTTACCGGGATATCCATGGCGCCTCGTCCGTGCGGGGGCTCCTGGCCAGACGCAAGAATGGATGCCGGCCCTTGGCCGCACCGTGCGTTACTGCCGGGTTGTCTCCGTGTTGTTATTTCCTTTGGGAAACTATTATAAACATACATTCAGAGTAACTTTTAACTATTTGTAGAGGAAGGACACTAGAAGTTTCCGGCTTGAACGGCCTTCAGAAATTTTCCTCAAGGGAACAAAATTGGACGAGCACCGGTCTAGGGAATACCAAGTGGCTTTTGAACAGGAAGAACCATCATGATGCTTGACGAGCAACACAGCGAAGAACTGCGCGCGCTGCGCAACCTTGAGCGCACGGTACGCGCGTACAGCCTGACCGCGCACATGATTCCTGCCTATCGCCGCCAGGAGATGCTTGCCGCTGCCTTGCGCGAAGTGATCAATGCGCGCAAGTCGGCGATCAGGAAGTCCAAGTGCGTCCCGTTCCGGGAAGCCTAAGACGCCCCTTCTCCGTCCTCAACAGGCACAACATTCTTTCGATAAAGAATTTCCCTTTATCAACAAGCTTCGGCCTTTCGCGGTAACATAACCGTCTCGTTATCTTGCCGTCCGATGTCGCCATGAGCGCACCGAATCCTGCCTCGCTCCTGTCGGTTGACCTCCTCGCCGACCGGAGCCGTACCCCCGCCGCGCTGCTGCTCGACTTCAGCATTCCTGCCGACGACGCCATCCTTCCCCTGGTCGAGGGAGAGGATTTCCATGCGCTGGCAAGCCGTTTCCCCTGCCTCGTCCCGTCCGCACGTGTCACACCAGCGCTCGAGCAAGCCTTGCTGGGCGCCGGCTGCCGTACCGTCACCCAGGAATCCATCCGGCACCTGGCAGCGCTTTCCGATGCTGCCTTGCCGCCGCAGGTGGACTGGATCGCCGGTCCCTGGTACATGGCGCCACGCGCGAAACCGGTCGGCAACCAGGCGGCATCCCGCGCGATGGCGCTTCAACTCGTACAACTCGTCTCCGCCGACGCGGATACGCATGAGATCGAGGCTGTCCTGCGACGTGACCCGGCGCTGTCTTACCATCTCCTGCGCCTGGTCAATTCGCTCGGCATGGGCATGAGCCGCCAGATCACCAGCTTCTCGCAGGCAATCCTGCTCCTCGGCCGCGCGCAACTGCGCCGCTGGCTGAACCTGATGCTGTTTTCCGCACGCTCCGGCGATGAAGGCTCGACAATGCTGCTGGCCCGTGTGGCTGCCCGCGCACGCCTGATGGAGTTGCTTGCAAAGTCGAGCGGCCTCGACAAGTCGAGCCAGGAATCCGCTTTCATGGCAGGCATGTTCTCCCTGCTCGGCATCCTCTTCGGCATGCCGCTGGAAGAGGTGCTGCGCCCGCTGAAGATCAGCGACGCACTGCACTCCGCCCTGCTGCGCCGCGAAGGCGAAATCGGCCACCTGCTTGCCCTGGTCGAAGCCGCCGAGCGGCAAGACCACGCCGAAGTCGCCGCATGCCTGCAGGCTCTTCCCCTGCCCGTACCGGAATTCAACCTGCTGACCGTGCAAGCCCATACCTGGATGCTGGACGTCGTGCGCGAAAGCGCCGGAGGCAAACATGCCTGATCAGAAAGCCATCGAGCGCTGCCTCGCGCTGTGCCGCGAGGCGCGTTCGCTCGATGGCGCCGCCCAGTTGCAGGCATTGAGCGAACTGGAAGCAGCGCTGGCGGACGTGCAACAGGACGCGCCCAAGCCAAAGGCTTGGGAACCGGTCATCACGATGGATCCGGCCGGCTACATCACCGGCTGGAATGACGGTGCCGAGCGCTTGTTCGGCTACACGCAGGAAGAAGCCATCGGCCAGCATGTGCTTTTCCTTTATGCGGACGACGATCAAGAAGTCGCAGAACTCTTCCTTGAAGAAGGCACCTCGCCCCTGATGGAAGTCCGGCGCCGCAAGAAATCCGGCGAGATCTTCTGGGCAAGCCTCGCGTTATCCATGACCATGGACGAAGCCGGCCACCCGGCGGGCATGATCGCCCGCATGTCCGAAATCACGGAACGCCTCTCCGACGAAGACAAGCTGCGCCTGCATGCACGCATCATCGAAGACAGCGACCAGGGCATCCTGATCACCGACGCAGACGAACGGATCGTCTCGGTGAACACCGCATTCACCCGCATTACCGGCTACTCCGCCGCCGAAGCCATCGGCAAGACGCCGGACCTGCTCCGCTCCGGCAAACATACCGCTGACTTCCGCGCCCAGGTCCGCTCGGCGATGAAAGGTGCCGGTCCGTGGCAGGGCGAGATCTTCGGCAAGCGCAAGAACGGCGAGGTCTTCCCGCAATCGGTGACGATCAGCGTCGTGCGCAACGACAAGGGCGAGATCACGCATGCCTTCTCGATCTTTTCCGACATCAGCGTCTTCAAGGAAGCCGAGGCCCGCATGCAGCGCCTCGCCAACTACGACACACTGACCGGCCTGCCCAACCGAGCGCTGCTGAACCAGCTGGTCGGCCAGGCGCTGACTTCCGCCCGGCGCACCAAGGGACACGGCGCGCTGCTGGTGATCGAACTGCAACGTTTCCATTCGATCTACGACACGCTCGGGCACGAAGTCGGCGACGCCCTGCTGGTGGAAGTAAGCAACCGTTTCCGCCATGTCTTGCGCGATGAAGACGTGCTCGCGCGGATCGACGGCGACAAGTTCGCGGTCGCGCTGTTCGACATCCAGAAGCGTGAACACGCCGGCATCGTCGCTAACAAGCTGCTGACCAAGCTCGACGACCTCTTCGAGATCGAAGACCACAACCTGCGTATCGGCGCCAGCATCGGCATTTCCATTTATCCGGAAGACGGCATGGACACTGCGGCCCTTCTGCGGTACGCCGATGCGGCCCGGGTACGGGTGCATGACAGCAGCACCAACGGGTACATGTTCTACAGCCCGGAGATGAACCAACGGGCAAAGGAACACCTCTGGTTCGAAAGCGAATTGCGGCGCGCGCTGGCCGGCAACCAGTTGCAATTGCACTACCAGCCCAAGGTGAGCTTGCGTAGCGGCCGCATTGTCGGCGCCGAGGCGTTGTTGCGCTGGAAGCATCCGGAGCGCGGCATGGTTTCGCCCGGCATTTTCATTCCCGTCGCCGAGGAAACCGGCCTGATCCTCGACCTGGGCACCTGGGTACTGGAAGAGGCGTGCCGGCAGATTCGCCAGTGGCGGGATGCCGGCGTGGACGTGCCGCCGGTTGCCGTCAATCTCTCCTCGCGTCAGTTCGACGGCCACCTGCCCGACCGTATCCAGGAAGTGCTTGAACGCCATGGCATCACGCCCGACCGCATCAAGCTTGAAATCACGGAGACGCTGCTGGTGCGTGGACCGGATACCGTCATCCCGATCATGAATGAACTCGCGGCGCGCGGCCTGGCGCTTGCGCTCGACGATTTCGGCACCGGATATTCCAGCCTGGCCTATCTGAAGAAATTCCCGATCAGCACGCTCAAGATCGACCGCGCGTTCGTGATCGGCCTGCCGCACGAGGAAAACGACTGCGCCATTGCCCGCGCCATCGTGACCATGGGCCAGCAATTGCGCCAGGAGATCGTCGCCGAGGGTGTGGAAACGCCGGAGCAGATGGCCTTCCTGCGGGACCTCGGCTGCGACCAGCTGCAGGGCTACCTGTTCAGTCCCCCGGTCGCCCCGGGCGATTTCGAACGCATGGTACGCGACAACAAGCGGCTCAACCTGTCGATCGCCCCCGAACAGCGTGCGGCAAGCTGAGCGCCGTCAGTCGCGGCCGGGGAGGAAATCCGCCACCTGCGCGGCGAAGGTCTTCACATCGAAGGGTTTGACAATATAGCCGTTGAACCCCGCCTCGAGCAGCTCTCCGCGGTCACCGTCACGGGCAAGTCCGGTCACCGCGATCATCGGGATTCCGGACGTCGCGGCATCGCTGCGAATCTGGCGCGCCACCTCGCATCCAGTCATGTCAGGCATGCGGCCATCGCAGAGGATAAGATCGGGCAACTCCCTGCGCGCAGCTTCCAGCCCGGATCCGCCATTCGACGCCCCTGTCACCTGGTGCCCCGCCGCCTTCAGCAGCAACACCATCAGCCGCAAGTTCGCGGGATCGTCTTCGATCACTAGGAGGCGCTTACCAGCCATATGTCTTGCTCCATTGGGAAAGTGTTGCCGACGCAGCGTCGAGCACGTTGTACTCGCAATACGGCGCGACCGTCATGCATGCATGGTTCGGAAGGATGCGCAGCTGCGTACCGACGGGAAAGCGCTCGAAAGGTGGCGCGCCGCGGGTACTGCGGACGAAGCCGTGCTCCTGGTGCACCTCGGCCACATGCAGTCCGTCGATGGCCCGCCCTTCGATGTCACAAATCAGGCCGTAACCAATATGGGCGTCATACTCGTTCGCGCTGACGTCCTTCGACAGGGCGAGCGCGCCGGCATCGACCAGCAGGTGACCGGCCTCGCGGTGATGTCCGATGACGGTCGCCAGCACGCTGACGGCGATGTCGTCCACGGCGCATACGCCGAGCCTCGCCTGCGAGAGGTCGAAAAACACATAGACGCCAGGGCGTATCTCGGTCACACCGTCCAGCGGGACGTCGGTCAGCGCGGTCGGCGTCGAACCGATGCTCACCGTGTCGCACGCCAAGCCGGCGGCGCGGACGCGCTGTGCTGCAAGGACGGCGGCATCGCGCTCGGCTGCCGCGATCCGCCTGCGTGTCGCTTCATCCGCCGCATGGTAGGAGTGACCGGCGTGGGTGAGAACACCTTGCAGCGTCAATCCGGGTGCTGCGGCGATGCGTTTCGCAATCGCGATCAACTCATCGCTTTCCGCGTTGACGCCGGCCCGATGGCCTCCACAGTCGATCTCGATCAGCACGGGTACGGAGGCTCCGACGTGACCGGCGATGTCCTCGGCTGCACGTAGCGAGTCAAGAACCACGTTCACGCATGCGCCTTGCGCAATGAAGCGTTCGATGGCGGGCAGCTTTGACGGCACGATGCCGACGGCGTAGGTCATGTCGCGGAACCCGGCGTCGAAGAAGTAGGCGAGCTCGGCCATTGTCGAGACCGTGATGCCGCCGAACTGTCCCGCCGTCGCCATGCGCGCCACTTCGGCGCTCTTCGCGGTTTTCAGGTGCGGACGCAGCTTGACCCCGGCGCGTGCGGCGCGCTGCGCCATCCGATCGCAGTTTGCCTGGAGGCGCTGCCGGTCAAGAATGACCGCGGGTGTGGTCAATGCGGAAAGAAGATGCGCAAGGGATGTCGGCATTGTCGAAAGCGATGCGGGAAATGCTCCGGAGGACCTTTCCGCCGGTATCATGGCGATGTTAACACGAACACCGCCAACGCATTTTTCAATGACGCCTCCCCGCCGGTTCCTCTCTCCCCATCCGTCGATGACATTCCTGCAGCTTCCCGGCTGGAGGATGCAGGTATGTTGAACGGACTCTGGCTGGTTTTCTTCCTCGTGGCGGCGGCAAGTGCCTTCAGCCGATGGCTGGACGGAGGCGACGCCGGTGTTTTCGCCGCCATGGTGGAGAGCCTGTTCGCGATGGCCAAGTTGTCCGTCGAAGTCATGGTGCTCCTGTTCGGTACCCTGACGCTGTGGCTGGGTTTCCTGCGCATTGCAGAGAAGGCCGGCTTGGTCGAACTGCTCGCACGCCTGCTCTCCCCGCTGTTCCGCCGGCTCATGCCGGAAGTACCGGCCGGCCATCCCGCGCTCGGGCTGATCACGCTCAACTTCACCGCCAATGGCCTCGGTCTCGACAACGCAGCGACGCCGATCGGACTGAAGGCGATGCGCGCCTTGCAGGAATTGAATGGCAAACCCGACACGGCGACCAATGCCCAGATCCTGTTCCTGGTCCTGAACGCCTCATCGCTCACCCTGCTGCCCGTGTCCATCTTCATGTACCGGCTGCAACAGGGAGCGCCCGACCCGACCCTGGTATTCCTGCCCATCCTGATCGCCACCAGTGCATCGACCGTCGCCGGCTTCCTGTCTGTCGCCGTCATGCAGCGCCTGAAGATATGGGATCCCGTCGTGCTTGCCTGGCTGGGCGGCTTCGCCTTGCTGCTGGGCGGTTTCATGGCGACGCTTGCAGGCATGTCCGCCACTGCGCTCGCTGCGCTCTCCTCCCTGCTCGGCAACCTCGTCCTGTTCGGCCTTATCCTGCTTTTCCTGCTGGTCGGTGCGTGGCGGCGGGTTCCGGTCTACGAAGCCTTTGTCGAAGGCGCGAAGGAAGGGTTCGACGTCGCGAAGAACCTCCTGCCCTACTTGGTGGCGATGCTCTGCGCGGTCGGGGTGTTGCGGGCGTCAGGCGCCCTCGATGCCGCGCTGGGTGGCATCCGGTTCCTGATCAAGGCAATTGGATGGGACACGCGCTTCGTCGACGCACTGCCGACAGCGCTGGTCAAACCCTTTTCGGGCAGCGCCGCGCGTGCGATGCTGATTGAACTGATGAAAACAGGAGGCGTGGACAGTTTCCCGGCCCTCGTTGCCGCGACCGTACAGGGAAGCACGGAAACCACGTTCTATGTATTGGCCGTGTATTTCGGGGCCGTCGGCATTCAGCGCGCACGGCACGCGGTCGGCTGCGCATTGCTCGCCGACGCGGCTGGGGTGCTGGCCTCGATTCTTGTCTGCTATTGGTTCTTCGGCTGATCAGCCGGCCAGTCGCGCCGCCACCCCGGAGCGCAGCAGGCACTCGATTTCCGCGGGCGGTAGCGGATCGCTGATGTACGCCCCCTGGATTTCATCGCAGGATGTCGTGCGCAGGAATGCAAGATGCTCCTTGCTCTCGACGCCTTCCGTCACGACCGACAGGTTCAGCGTGTGCGCAAGGCTGATTACTGCCTCGGCAAGTTTCCACGGGCTGACTTCGTCCGTCTCGTTCTGTTGCAGGAAGGAGCGATCGAGCTTGAGGCAATCCAGCGGAAAGCGACGCAAGTAAGCCAGCGACGAATAGCCGGTGCCGAAATCGTCGACCGACAGGCGCAGGCCGAGCGATTTGAGTTCCTTGAGCAAGATGGCAGCGGCATTGGCATCCTCCATGAGCGCCGACTCCGTCAGTTCCAGCTCGAGCTGGCCGGGCCGCAGACCGCTGCGCGACAGTGCCTGCGCCACGGATCCGAGGATTTTCTTGTTGCGCAACTGTCGCGCCGAGAGATTGACCGAAACCGTGAAAGGGCGCCCGTAACGCGCCGTCCACTCCTGCACCTGTTGCGTCGCGCGCTGCAGTACCCAATCGGTGATGTCGTCGATCAGACCGCTTTCTTCCGCGAGCGGGATGAAGTCCGATGGCGACACGACGCCGAGTTGCGGCTGGGTCCAGCGCAAGAGCGCTTCGACACCGGTCACGCGCAGGGTCTTGAGGTCCACGCGCGGCTGGTAGTTGACGACGAATTCATTCCGGTCCAGTGCATGACGCAGCGCGGCGTGACGCATCATGCGCGTGCGCGACTCCGTGCTCATGTCGGGCGTATAAAAACGGAAACAGTTGCCGCCGGTTGCCTTGGCGCGATACAGCGCTGTGTCCGCGTTCTGCAGCAGGACGTCGCTGGTTTCGCCGTCCTGTGGAAACGTGCTGATCCCGATCGAGGCGCAGGCCCGCACTTCGTGCCCCTCGATCAGCACCGGCTTGTCGAGTGCCTTGCACACCTTGTCGGCAAGCCGCACGGCGGATGTCTCACCGCGCTTGCACTCGGCAAGGACGACGAACTCGTCACCGCCCAACCGCCCGACGGTGTCGTCAGGACGGATGCAGCGCCGCAGCCGAAGCGCGATTTCCTTCAGCAATGCGTCGCCTGCAGCATGTCCCAGTGAATCATTGACCTCCTTGAAGTTATCGAGGTCGATGAAGAACACGGCGAGCATCGCGCCGGGGTCACGGGCTTCGAGGGACTGCCGCAGGCGCTGCTGCAGGAGCGCCCGGTTCGGCAATTCCGTAAGCGTATCGCGCGTGGCGAGATGTTCGAGCGCATTGGCGGTACGCACTTCAGGGGTGACGTCGCGACTCACTCCACGATAGCCGCCGAACACGCCATCCTCGGTAAACGGTTCGCCCGAAATCCGCAGGAACCGGACCTCGCCGGGCCGGGTTATCGACCAGACCGGATAGATGAGGTCGTGGAACGGCCGGCGTGCCGCGATGCTTTCCGCGCAGGCGATGAATCCGGCTGCCTTCGGGTCGGCGATATGTTCCTCGAAACTGGTGCCGAGCAAATCCGAAGCGCGCTGCCCCAGTCGCTGGTAAATGCCTTCGGAAAAAAAACTGAACCGGATGTGGGCGTCAGTCTCCCAGTACCAGTCCGACGAGAGGGTGGTCAGGCTGCGGAAGCGCTCCTCCCGCTGCGCCAGCTCCCGGCCGGCCTGGAGCTGCGCTGTGATATCCCGCGCAATGGCGACGATACCCATTTTTGAACCGGTCTTCGGGTCACGCACGGTACGCGTACTCGCCCCTAGCCAGACCCAATGTCCTTCCTTGTGCCGAAAACGGATGTTCACCAGTCCCCGTTGTGGCCGCAGTCCACGCGGCACCTCGGAACCGACATCGTCGGGATGAACGTAATCGTACAGCTGGGTGCCGACAAGTTCATGCGGCTCGTAACCCAGCGTGTCCTTGTGCGAGGGCGACACGTATTGATAGATGTTGTTGGCGTCGCTGTAGGAAATGAGGTCCCGGGCATTCTCGGTGAGGAGGCGGTGCTCGATCTCGCTGCGCATCAGCCTCGCGCGCGCCTCGCAACTTGCCGTCACATCGACGAGCGTGCCGAGGTAGCCGAGCAAGCTGCCATCGCGGGCGAGGCGCGGGGCGCCGGTTTCGGCCACCCATCGGGTGCGATTATCGTCGCGCGTGACACGATATTCGAGCTGGTACTGGCGCCGCTTGCCCCGGGCCTCAAGGATTTTCTGGATCGCGGTGGAGGCATCTTCGGGATGGATGTGGGCGAACCAGTCGTTGATGTGGAGGTCGGCGGGCGATGCAAAGGCCCGCATGGCTTCCGGGCTGAGATAGGTACACCGCCCATTCGCGTCCGCCTCCCAAACGATTATCGATGCTTCGCCGATAAGACGACGGATGGCATCGCTTGCAGCAGAGCCATCGGCGGCTGCCCGGCGAGATGATAATGAAAGGAAACTGGAGGCCATGTCGCCGCTATGTTACCACTTTGACACGTTCCAACGATGGTGCGACGCAGCGGAACTAAGCGGGCGATCCGGGCGTCGTAAGGGGGATTGCTCCAAAGAATTTCTTTTCCCCACTACCGGCGCCACATATGAAAAACCATCACCACGAACTGAGACGCGACGAGATACTGGAGCTGGCCCATCAGGCAAGGCTCATGATTGTCGATGGCGATATCTGTTACCTGAACGACATGGCGACGGACAAGGAGCTGCTGAACTTTGCCCGCATGATCGAGGCCCGCTTCAGCGAGCACAAGCAGACCGCCTAGACGCCCGGCTCACTTCCGGGAACCGGCCTGAGGAGGCTGTTTCCCTGCGCGGTGCGTGTACCGTCGAGAATCTCGTCTATCTCGTTGAGCTCGATGAGCGCAATGATGAAAACCCCGACGACAAGTGCCGCCGTGAGGACCGCCAATGCCAGTATTATTGTTGTCACCATCGCCCCTGTCTCCTGAGACGCGCCGTCCGATTGAATTCATTTAAGCACCTCATCCTTATCCAGACTTGCGCATTATCAATAGCCGGTTTCGCACCGACATCGTTTTCACGGGGAAATCATTTCTGAGTGTGCCCCCGGCACTATCAAGTCCATAGAAAAAATCTCTGGCTTTTTCTTTTGTGCGCGGCAACCAAAGCCCCGGTGCCCTGTCCTATTGGCTTCTGACCAGAAACGTTGCGCGACACTGGACACGCTTCCGGGACACGCGCGCTCAGTGACCCTTCAAGAGGATGAACGCATGCCAAGAAGTTCCAAGGTGTATGAAGCCTTCAACAACGCTTATGTCGGCGCAGTACTGATGGTGCTGCTGGCCTTTGCCAGCGTCGCCGCCGTCGTATTCAAGCCGCTGGCGCTGCGCGACGCCAATCCCATCGTGCATTCCCAGGATATTTCCGAGATCACCAAGCTGGCTGCCAATCCGGCTCGCCTCGAGTACCTGCTCGTGGCCCAGCCGCTGTCGGACTTTCCGCGCTATGTGTTCAAGTACAAGGACGCCGCGCAGATCAACGTGGTCAAGGTCCCAAGCACCTCGCACAGCAACCTCGAGCGCGAGGTCCTGCTGAAGAACGGCATTCCGTACGCGATTGCCAACGCCGAGTACCTGGCAGCGAACAAGGAAATCCTCGAAGACAAGGAAACCAAGGCCAGCGCCGTGAGCGAGCTTGGTGGCTTTCTCGCACGTAACGCGGTGGGTATCGCGCTCCTGGTCTTCCTGTTCGTCGGCCTGCGCAAGGGCCTGCCGGGAATGGGCATCGGCGGTGGCGCATCCGTCGTCAAGCCGGAAAACCTCAAGGGCAGCATGGACGACCTGATCGGTATGGAAGACATCAAGCAGGAAGTCGCGCACCTGGAAGAAATGATCCGCAATCGCGACCTGTATCGTTCGCACAATATCGACAAACCGTTCAACGTGATGCTGACCGGCCCTGCCGGCACCGGCAAGACAAAGCTCGCCGGCTACCTGGCCAAGAAGCTGGACATTCCGCTCATCCAGGCATCCGGTTCAGGCCTGGAATCCGGCCTCGTCGGCGGCGGCTCCAAGGCACTCAACGCCATCTACAAGAAGGCGTGCTCGATGGAACGCTGCATCATCTTCCTGGATGAAGCGCAGAGCCTGTTCATGCCGCGCGGCCGCGGCGACAAGAAATGGGATGACGATACCGCCAACACCCTGCTCTCCCTGCTCGACGGCATCAAGAGCGACAAGGGTTCCGGCGTGATCTGGGTGGTAGCATCCAACTTCAACGACGCCACCACGCAGATGGACGAAGCGATGCTGCGCCGTTTTGCCGTGAAGATCAATTTCCGCCTGCCAAACAAGGCGGAACGCCGCGAACTCCTGAACGTCTTCCTGGCGAAGAAGGATCCGGAATGCGTCGACTGGGCGCACCTGAACCTCGACTACGCGGCCGAAATCACCGCCAACCTCAGTCCCGCGCTGCTGGAAACCGTCGTCGACCGTGCAAGCATGATCGCGATCCAGGAAAAGACCCTGATCACGACCGATGTCATGTTCCGCGCCTTCGAGCGGTCCATGATCGGCCTCACCGACCGCGCGACCACCGCCGACCTCGACAAGAAGCGCGAGCGCGTGGCGCTGCACGAACTCGGCCACTTCTTCATGCAGATCGACCCCTACCTGCGTGAAGGCTTGAGCTGGAACGAAGTGAAGGCCAAGTCTCCGCTGCTCAAGATCAGCACCGAGTCGGTGTCCAAGGTCGGCGCACTGGGCTATGTGCTGTCGTCCTCCGAGGATGTCTCCCTGCAGACGCTGGAGGAGATGGAACAGGACGTGATCCAGCTCTACGGCGGCGTCGCGGCCGAGGAACTGTTCTACGGCGCGCGTGGCATTTCGACCGGCAGCCAGAATGACATCCAGAAGATCACGGCCAAGCTGGACTTGATGGTCAACCAGTTGTCCATGTACTCGCGCTCGAAGGTGGATTACACCCAGTTCAAGCGTGACGGCGCCAGCGAAGAGGCGATGCGCCAGGTAGAAGCCAAGGCGGACGAGCTGTACACCCGCACGCTGGAATCGATGAAAGCCTACAAGGATGTGATGTGGTCGCTGAAGGACACGCTGCTCGAGCGGTATGTCCTGTCCAAGGACGAGGTCTTCGAGCTGTTGTCTGAGATGACGATCCCGCAGCAATCTGAAGCCGCATGATCCCTCCCCGCTTTACCCGCATTTTGCCCCGGTGATCCCGGGGCTTTTTTTGGGCGGCGTCTTTGTGCGATTCCCGGATCCGGGAATCCTCCTGTCCCGCAATCGGGACTTTTCCTTGCCCAAACGCCGAAAAACCGCCTGTTTGCCCCGCCATTGCGTCGGAGAGTTTCTGCTGGCGCGAAAGATGCTTTCCCACAATCCGATTCTGATGACGACAAGTTTCCTGTCGTTTCTTCACCTACAAAAGGAAAACATTGATGAAAGCAATTTCCGCCCTGTTCGCACTGGCCGCACTGGTCACCGCCGTTTCCATCCAGGCAGCACCAACAGGTCATCCCTCCCCCTCCATGTCGGCCGACATGCTGAAGGCACCGAAGAACACGCCGGACGCGGACCTGCCGCTCAAGGGCAAGGTCCTGAGCACGCTGGAAGCCAGCGAGTACACCTATATTGAAGTAGCGCAGGGCAAAGAAAAGCTGTGGCTCGCCGCGCCGAAAGTGGCGGTGAAGAAGGATGCCGTGGTGCGCTTCGAGGACGGCGCCGTCATGACCAATTTCCGCAGCAAGCTGCTCGACCGGACCTTCCCGAGCGTGATGTTCGTGAACCGCGTAGTCGTTACGAACGAAAAACCCTGATCCTCCCCTTCGGGCGGCATCGTGCCGCCCTTTTTGTTACGCGGCTCGCACGTCGGCTGCGCCATCGAACCGCGCTCGCAACTCGCGCGCGACAGGCAACAAGCCTTCCAGGGACAAGTCCTCGAGCGGAATCTGGGGCGACTTGTCGATTTCAGGATAGTTGCGCAGAATCGACCGGCGATAGGTCGGGTCATAATGGTTGCGCATCAGGCGCTCGAACAGCGCGGGCACTTCCCGGCGCTCGGCGAGATCCTCCCAGACTGCGAACTCTTCGCCGCCGATCAGCGGACGCAGGAATGCCAGACGGTCAATCATTGATTTCGGGTCCTGCTCGAAATGCGCGTAATCCTCCCGCAGCAATTGCACGCGCTGTGGCATGGGCGCGTCAACTGCAATCGTCTGCCCGCTGCGCATGGTGGCTAGCAAGGCATCCGGCAGTTGCACCCGTCCGATTTTCTTGCTTTCCGACTCCACCCATACCGGCCTTGCCGGGTCGAACTGCTTCAGTTGTTGCAGCAGCAGACTGTCGAACATCTTTTGCGAAGGCTGGTTCTTGCCGGGGACAGCGCCGATGATCGAGCCGCGATGAGTGGCAATTCCCTCAAGGTCCAGCACTTGTCCACCCGCCTGGTGCAAGGCGCCGAGCAGCCGGGTCTTGCCACAGCCGGTCGGGCCCGACACGACGATGGTGCGGAAACCTGACGGAACGGTAGCCAGCTCCTCGTTCACCCAGCGGCGGTACGCCTTCCAGCCGCCCTTGAGTTTTTCCACCCGATAGCCGATGGTGTCGAGCACGTCGAACCAGACCTTGCTGCGCTTGCCGCCGCGGAAGCAATACACCAGGATGCGGCTCTTGGCGGGGTATGCCGAGATGCACTGCTCGATGTGGCGGGCAATATTCATCAGGGAATAGCGCGCGCCCAGCTGGTACGCGCCCAGCGGGTCGGTGCGGTGCAGGATGCCGACTTCGGCGAATTCTTCATTGTCGACGACAGGCAGGTTGATCGCGCCGGGAATATGGTCTTCCTCGTATTCGCGCGGGCTGCGTGCGTCGATGATCAGGTCGTAGGAATCGAAATTTTGCATCCCCATATTGTACCTGCTGCACCCCGCGCTACAGCGAACCGAAGGCGGAACCGGGCGGAGGCGCCATGGCTTCACGAAGCGCCGAGTACAAGCCGAACGCCTCGCGCACATTCTCGATCAGCAACTGGTCGACCCAGGGCTTGACGAGAATCTTGTAGATCGCGCCCTTGTTGATCGCATTGACAACCGAGGCGATTTCCGCCTCCCCGGTCAGCAGGATGCGGATGGGATCGGGATGCAGGCTCTTCGCCCGCGCGAGAAACTCGATACCGCTGTCGCCGGCGATGTCGAGATCGGCGATGATCACTCCGACACTGTTTCGTGCCAGCAGCTCGAAGGCCTCGTCCACCCGCACCGCGCACAGCACACGAAGTCCCTCCTTGTGCAGCAGGCGTTTGAGGGCCGCGCCGACGCGCTCGTCGTCGTCAACGACGAGCAGGGTATGGTCGCCAAGCGGCAGGTGCGAGTAAAGAGGAATCCGCCTGTCCGACTTCAGCAACTCCGTCATCTCATCCGCCGGGATCGGAGGACTGAACAGATACCCCTGGATCTCGGCGCCCCCCTGCTGCCGCAGGTAACCGAGCTGGGCTTCGGTCTCGACACCTTCGGCAATTGCGCCCAGCCCCAGCTTCTGGGACAGCGCAAGTATGCTGCGCACAATATCCGCGCCTCCGCTGTCTGACGTCATGTCTTGCACGAACGAGCGGTCGATCTTCAGGCGGTCTACCGGGAAACGGCGCAGGTAGGACAAGGAGGAATAGCCTGTGCCGAAGTCGTCCAGCGACAGGCTCACGCCCATACGCTTGAGTTCATTCATGGACTCGATGACCTGATCCGAGCCTTCGAGAATCAGGCTCTCCGTAATCTCCAGTTCCAGCCACTCCGCGCCCAGGCCCGACACTTCCAGCGATTCGGTGACCGTGCGCACGATGTCGTCGCCGGAAAACTGCCGCGCCGACAGGTTGACCGCCAGTCTGATCGGCGGCAATCCCATCTTCTGCCATGCCGCAGCCTGCATGCAGGCCTCGCGCAAAACCCACTTGCCGACTTCGGTCATCAGCCCGATTTCTTCAAGGATGGGGATGAACTGCCCCGGAGGAACCAGCTCTCCCGGCTCGCGTTTCCAGCGTATCAGGGCTTCGACGCCGACAATCGCGCCCGAACGCAAGCTGACCTGCGGCTGGTAGTGCAACACGAACTCTTGCCGCAGGACGGCCTGGCGCAGTTGGTTGGACGCAGTCAGCCGCTGTTGGGCGGCGATATTGAGTGCAGGCGTAAAGAACTGGTAATTGGCTCGCCCCTTCGCCTTGGCGTCGTACATCGCCGCATCGGCGGCACGCATCAGAGCTTCCACATCATGGCCGTCAAGCGGATAGAGACTGATGCCGATACTGCTGCCTATGCGCAACGCATGGTCGTCGACCGTGAAATTCTCGGCCAGCGCAGCCTGGATTTTCAGCGCCACCGCCGCAGCATCGCGGTTGCGGGTGACCTCGGCCAGGCAAATCACGAATTCATCTCCCCCCAAGCGCGCGATACTGTCTCCTTCTCGAAGGCATTCCTGCATGCGCATGCCGACGGCCTTGAGCAAGCGATCACCGATATGATGACCGAGGGAATCGTTGACGTGCTTGAAGTGGTCGAGGTCGATGAAGAGGACCCCAACCAGGGTGTGGTAGCGCGCAGCGCGCGCAATGGCCTGCTTCAGCCTGTCTTCGAGCAGCAGCCGGTTCGGCAAACCGGTCAGGGCGTCGTGGTGGGCCATGTGGCGGATGTAAGCTTCATCCTGCTTGCGCTCGATGGCGATGCCGGCAATGCGTACGGCCAGCTCGATAAGCTTGAGCTCCTGCGTCTCCGGTAACCTTGGCTGGCGGTAGTAGACGGTAAACGCCCCGAGTACCTTGCCGGAACCGGATAGGATGGGATGTGACCAGCATGCGCGCAGGCCGCTTGCAGAAGCCGCTTCGTGCCGGGCCATGCAGAGCGGATTGCACAGGATATCGGTCACAATGACAGGTTCTCGCCGATACATTGCCGCTCCGCTGCATCCGGATTCGGGTCCGACCGAGCAATCCGCCAGGATCCGGGTGTACGATGCCGGCAGGCTTGGGGCGATACAAGCGCGCGTCCTGCCCCCCCCTTCGTCGAGCAGCACGACGGAAGTCAGCATGCCCTCGTGCTGCGCCTCGATGCAACGCTGCAAAGCGCCGAGCGAGTCCTCGAGCGGGGTGTCGATGGCGATCATTTCAAGCACGCGGTTCTGCCCTTCCCTCAGCATGTCGGCGCGCCTGCGCTCCGTTATGTCGCGCGCGATGCCGGTGAAGAAGCGCCGCCCGCCTTGCACGAACTCGCCGAACGAAAACTCCAGCGGCACGACCCGGCCATCCCTGTGCAGCCCGGGAATCTGCACGCCCAGCCATGTCAATTTGCGCACGCCGGTGGTGAGGTAGCGCTGCATTCCCTGCCGGTGGGTGTCGCGCTGTGTCTCCGGCATCAACATGCGGAGGTCCTGTCCGATCACTTCGGAAGGTTTGTAGCCGAGGATTGCCTCGATGGATGAGTTGACGAAGACGACCGTGTTCTCTTCATCTACCGTAATGAAGATATCCTTTGCCGCTTCGGTTGCCGTGCGATAGCGCTGTTCGCTTTGATAGAGCGCATCCTGCACCTGCTGCCGCTGTCGGATTTCCTTCTCCATGCGCGCCGTCGCAACCTGCAGCGCGCGGTTGATCTTTTCATTCTCGCGCAGTGCCGCTTCGAGATCTTCGGTGCGGCGGCGCACCTGGTCCTCCAGCATGATCGCGGTCTGGAACAGGCTGAAGTCCGAACCACGCGCACTGGTGCTGCGCTCGGCCCGGTTCATCAGGGCTTCGACCATCTTCTTGAGCCGCACGATCTCCTCGCGCAGCGCCTGTACTTCATCCGGGGCGTATACAGCGTCAGGATCAGTCATCGCCAGCCTTTCGCGCATGGCCGATGGCGATGCCGGTAAAGGTCTGGTTCACATGCACGCCGCCGTACTGCTCCCCGTAGGTGTTGAAGCCCACGGTGTTGTACGCCAGGAGGACCTCGGCCACCCGGTCTTTCAGCCCGCATTGGTCTATTTCGAGCTGGCGAAGGATGCAGTCGCAGCCGAAGACGACTTGCGGCCGGCCGATGTCGGCCTCGATGCGACGGAACGTCTGCACCAGGTTGTCGACCAGGTCCACGCCGCGCGCCACGCGCAGCACCAGCCCTTCCTCGATGGCGCAATAGAACGTGAGGCTGCCGTCCGGGTTCGCCTTCTGGATCGACCGGACATAGTCCATGCCGTCGATCAGCACGACGACCGGCGAAGCCGCGAAGCGCATGGGATCAAGGTCGTTGACGTCCACGCCGACCAGGCGCGCATACTCCTGCGCCGCCGGCAAGCCGTTGATTTCCCGCACAATCCTGTTGTCCGCATCGGCCTCGGTCACCACCATTCTTTCGTCGGTGGACACGAAATGCTGCGTCTTGAAGATGCGGAACGGGAGCGAGGTGGTCGCCAGGATCAACACGGCGCTGTCGTGCCGGAAAAGCCCGTCGTGAAAGACGTGGGTCGCGGCGAATTTCAGGCCGTCGCCGGCGGAGCCCCCGAACATGGGGATGCGTCCGAGGGCATTCTGCAGCGAGCGCGTGACAGGCTCCTCGCGCACGGACATGCCGTCGATCAGGAGAAAGGCAAAGCTGTTGTGATGATTGGCACTCGGGGCCAGCGCCTCGATGCGCTGCAGCAGAGATTGCGCAAAAACCTGCCCGCGCGCCATCTCGAAATTTTGCAGGCCGTCGAGGTGACCGGTGACCGCAGTCAATGTCCCTGCGGCGAAACTGGCGCCTGAAAGGCTTTGCCCGCGATAGCCGGCGGGCCCGATCTCGCCCGCTGTCGTGCACCCCACTACCGGAATCCCGTCGAACAGCCGCCGCATTTCGTCCGCGATGACGTCAAGCTCGTATTCGATGGAACAGAAGAACACCACCAGTACCATGTCGGGCTGCGCGACGCCCGCATGGAATTCGCGAACGGCCTCGCGAGGATCCGATGCACAGGAATGCGACGTACGTATCTCTTGCGGCATGCTCATGAGCCCTCCGTCCGTCCGGCCGTTGCATTTGCAACCGATGGTCTCTTGACTATAGTCAATTAAATTACAAGACGTCAATATGACGTGAGACGGTTTCCGGAGTATTCTTGGCGCCTTCCCGGCAGCCCGGCCCTGCCACCGTCATTTATTCAGAAAACGATGAACAAACCTGTCGATACCAGCATCCGGCTGACTTCCTTTTCCCATGGCGGCGGCTGCGGCTGCAAGATCGCGCCCGGCGTCCTGGCCGACATCCTGAAGCGGTCCAGCGGTTTTCCCGTTCCCAAGGAACTGCTTGTCGGAATTGAAACGTCGGACGACGCCGCCGTCTTCAAGCTGAACGACGAGCAGGCGCTCATTGCCACCACGGATTTCTTCATGCCGATCGTGGACGATCCGTACGACTTCGGGCGGATCGCCGCGACCAACGCGATCTCCGATGTGTACGCGATGGGCGGAACGCCGATCATGGCCCTTGCACTGGTCGCCATGCCGATCAGCCAGCTCCCCGTCGATGTGATCGGGAAGATCATCCAGGGTGGCGAAGCCGTATGCGCGGACGCCGGCATCCCTATCGCCGGCGGCCACACCATCGATTCCGTCGAGCCCATCTACGGCTTGGTGGTCATGGGCCTGGTGCATCCGGACAAGGTCAAGCGTAATGCGGACGCGCGGCCCGGCGACAAGCTGGTGCTCGGCAAGCCGCTCGGCGTCGGCGTGCTGTCGGCAGCCCTCAAGAAGAATGCGCTCGACGCCGACGGTTACAAGGCGATGATCGAGAACACCACCAAACTCAACAAGCCGGGCAAGGCGCTGTCGTCTATGCCGGGCGTCCATGCACTAACCGATGTGACCGGCTTCGGCCTTCTTGGCCACTCGCTGGAACTGGCGCGTGGAGCCGGCGTTACCGTCGAGCTGGATATGAAAAAGGTGCCCATCCTGCCGCAGGTGCAGCAACTCGCAGAGCGCGGTTTCGTTACCGGCGCGTCCGCACGCAATTGGGCGGGATACGGGCAGGACGTCGTCCTGTCCGAGGGAATCAGCCCGGTCCAGCAAGCCCTTCTCACCGACCCCCAAACCTCCGGCGGACTGCTTGTGTCCTGCGACGAAGCATCTGTGGACGAGGTGCTGGCGCTGTTCCGTCGGGAGGGTTTCGGCGACGCCGCGGTCGTCGGACAGATCGCGGAAGGACCGGCGCGCGTCCGCGTCCAGGCCTGATCTTTCCCTTCCATCCACATCTGGGGATTGCCATTCCGGCAGTTCCCTGCATCCCTTCCAATCTCACCGACGCCACGCGGCTACAGCGTTTTTCCTACACGGCATTTCGCCTTCCATCACAAAGTTTTCCATAGGGAAATTTATTGTTGCGGGTGCGCTGCTTCGGAGGAGATTTGTATCGATAATTTGACATTCCATGGATCAATATTTCCCATGGGACAGTACAATTGATTCAAATCAACTGTTTGCGCTGTTTTTGTTTATAAAGAGCAACAAAATCCGGTCTTTCCGCCGCTTGGGGGCCGATGTGCAGGCAGGACGTGTTCCCTCAGTCTCCTTATTCTTCTCGACATGATCGTATCCCCCCGCGATGCAAGCCGTGCCAAATCACCAACGTTTCCCAGGCTCCGCGCCGGCGCTGCAGCAGTAACCGCGGCCCTGGTGCTGGGCGCTTGCGGTACTGTCCAGCTCCAGCCCCTCAGCAAGACCGACATCGCCGAACAAGCCGCCCTCGACCGTGAAACCGCCCGTGCCGGCGTGCAGCCGATCTCCGGCGAACTTTCCATGGACGAAGCGATTGCCCGCGCTTTGAAGTACAACCTCGATCGCCGCACCAGGCTGATGGAAGAGGCGCTGGCGTTCAACCAGCTCGACACCGCCAACTGGGACATGCTGCCCAAGCTGACGGCCAACGCCGGCTACTCCACGCGCGACAAGGACCTGATCACGCGCAGCGTGGACTCGGTAACGGGCCTGCCCTCGCTTGCCAATCCCTACATTTCGTCCGAACGTTCGCACGCTTCCTATGATCTCGGGCTGACCTGGAACTTCCTGGACTTCGGCCTGAGCTATATCACGGCCAAACAGCAGGCCGACCGCGTCCTGATCGCCTCCGAGCGCCGCCGCAAGGCGATGCACACCCTCATCCAGGACGTCCGTTTCGCCTTCTGGCGCACCGCCAGCGCGCAGCGCCTGAAGGAAGACGTGCGCAGCGCGATCGCACTGGCCGAGGATGCACTGGACGACGCGCGCAAGGCGGAAAACGAGCGCCTGCGCAATCCCGTTGACGCGCTGCGCTACCAGCGCCAGCTGCTCGAAAACCTGCGCCTGCTGGAAAGCATCGAGCAGGAGCTTTCCACTGGCCGCATCGAACTCGCCAACCTGATCAACGCACCGCTCGGCCAGGATTTCAAGGTGCAGGAGCCGAGCGACAAGGTCGACGCCTCGCTGCTCGACGTGCCGGTCGAACGTATGGAGCAGCTCGCCGTGGAGCAAAACGCCGAACTGCGCGAGCATTTCTACAGCGCGCGCATCGCCGTCGAGGAAACGCGCCGCACCATGCTGCGCCTGTTCCCCAACCTGTCGTTCCGCGCCACCACGCACTACGACACCGATCGCTTCATGATCAACAACAGCTGGAATGATGCGGGCCTCCAGCTCTCCTACAACCTGCTCAACCTGCTCAGCGCGCCCTCGCAGAAGATGCTTGCCGACGCCGGCGTCCAGCTCGCCGACCAGCGCCGCGTCGCCGCCCAGATGGCCGTGCTCACGCAGGTGCACCTGTCGCGCCTCGCCTATACGATCGCCTACCGCCAGTTCCTCCGCGCCGATGCCATCTGGCAGGCGGACGCGAAGATCTCCGCGCACATCCGCAACCGGGAGTCGGTGGAAACCCAAAGCAAGCTGGAACAGGTCGCCAACAGCACCACGGCCATCCTGAGCCTGCTGCGGCGCTACCAGTCGCTGTCGCAACTGCAAGGCGCGGGCAGCAAGCTGCAAGCGACCATCGGTCTCGAACCCGCAATCGCCAGCACCACCGACATGCCGCTCGATGAACTGACGAAGAAGGTATCGGAAGCGCTGCGTGACTGGAACAAGGAGGTGGTCAAGCCCGCTGCGAGCGCACCCGCGCCGGTTGAAACGCCCCCACCTGTGAAGAAACGCGACGTGGCGGGCCGCCCGCTCAAGCTCAAGCTCACGCGCGCCCCGGTCGGCTGGCAACGCCATGCCGAGCCTGTCCTTTCGTTTACGCGCGACAGCGAGGACTGAACCATGGCACGCCAAGTTCACCTCTTTCACATCGCGCTGGCGCTGGCCCTCCCCGGCGTCGGACTGACTGCATGGGCGCAGAATCCTCCGCAGGCAGCCCCGGCGAAAGCTGCCGTCCCCGCACCCCGGCCCAGCCTCGAAAAGCAGGACATCCGCGCACAACTTTCCCCGCGCCGCTTCACGACGATCGCCGCCGAGATCGGCGCAAAGATCAGCCGCCTCCCCGTCGTGGAAGGCGGCAGCTTCCGCGCCGGCCAGGTCCTGGTCTCGCTCGACTGCTCGCTGCAGCAAGCGCAACTCCAGAAAGCACGCGCGGCGCTGACCGCTTCCGAGCGCACCTTCACGGCGAACAAGCGACTCAACGAACTCAACTCCATCGGCAAGGTGGAACTGGACGTATCCGAATCCGAGGTCGCCAAGGCGCGCGCGGAAGTGTCGCTGATGAACGTCTCCCTCGAAAAATGCCATATCGCCGCGCCCTTCTCCGGCCGTATCGCGGAACAGCGCGTGCGCGAACAGCAGTACGTGCAGCCCGGGCAGCCGTTGCTGGACATTCTCGATGACAGCGTGCTCGAACTGGAATTCATCGTGCCCTCGCACTGGCTTGCCTGGCTCAAGCCGGGATACGGCTTCCAGGTAAAGATCGACGAGACCGGCAAGTCCTATCCCGCCAAGATCCTTCGCATTGGTGCACGCGTGGACCCGGTCAGCCAGTCGGTGAAGACCGTCGCCGCAATTGACGGCAGCTACAAGGAATTGATGGCCGGCATGAGCGGCAAGGTATCGATCACGGCGCCCGCTGGACAGAACTGAAGAAAAGCGCCCTTCCTCCAGGAGCAAGAGCATGAAAACAACGGACAAGAACCGCAGCAAGCTCGTTACGGCAAAACCCCGGCCGCTGGCACTGGAGGCGCGCATCATGTTTGATGGCGCCGGCGTCGATGCGGCACTTGGCGCCCGGCAGTCAGCCGACGCCGTCGCGAAGGATATCTCCCGTGTCGAACAGCCTGCGCCCAAGCCTGCGGTCGAGACGCGCGTCCCCGCAGCGGATTTTGCGGCCGCTCCGCGCGACGCTACCCAGGCGGACAAGGCCCTGTTCGATTTGCAGGAAGTCGACCCGGCCCTGAAGGATGCGGCGGCGGCCGCTGCGGAGACCATCCGCAACTACCTCACCACCCATCCGGACGACGGCACGCTCTTCCAGTTGTTCAACGGCGGGCATCAGGCGGCTTCCGAGCAATGGCTGGAAGCGGCACGCGCGCTGCGACAGGACATCATCGACGGGCGCTACGCCGTGCAGGTGATCGAGATCAGCGGCGCCGACATCGGCGGCGGTTTCGCCGCCTTTGCCGCCAGCGGTCCCGGCGACAAGCCTGCGATCTTCATCAACCGCGACTGGCTTGCGTCCAACCCGGCGCCGGCCGCAATTGCCCGCGTGCTGGTGGAAGAGTTCGGCCACAGCCTCGACGCAGCCCTGAACCATGGAGGCGATACCCGCGGGGATGAAGGCGAATCCTTCGCCGCCGCCGTCCTGCAATTCGACCTGGGTGAAGGCGATCGCCTGCGGATCGCGGGCGAAGACGACCGCTCTACGATTTTCGTCGACGGCAGGGCCTATGACGTGGAGGAAGCGTCCTTCACCTTCTCCGGGGCGTACAAGGGCACGCCCAGCTCATGGAGCCAGGAAGCCAACCAGATTGCGAATGTGACGACGGTCGTCGGTACACGTTTCAAGTTCACTTCGGCCGCCCCGTCCGCGCCCTATTTCTCGGGCAACAATGTCGCCGGAACGCTTTCGTATGTGGACAATGCCGGCCAGGTGAAGACTGTCGACGGCGTGATCAGCCGTCTGTTCAAGACCAACGGCGTCGTGCAGGGCCTCTTCTTCTACGCGTGGGGCAACACGACGACGATCGGTGACGGCGGCGCCACCGACCCGGCCGAAACCAGCTACCTGCTCGTTCTGGACGCCAGCAAGTTCAGCGCCGGCGGCACCTACCGCACCAGCTCCGATCCGGTCGATACCGCCATCAACAAGCTGATCGTACCGAACAGCGCGCCGCTCGCGACAAACGATACCGTCTCCGTCGTCGAAGACGGAACCCTGAGCGGCAACGTGCTCAGCAACGACACGGACGTCAACTACGACACGCTCTCCGTCACCGGCTTCAAGATCGGCACGGCGACAGGTACGCTGAACCAGGACCAGGTGATTGCCGGCGTCGGCACGCTCCGCGTCAATAGCGACGGCAGCTACACGTTTACGCCGGCCGCGAACTACACCGGCCCGGTTCCAGTAATCACCTATACCGTGACCGATGGTCAGGCGACGTCGTCGGGACGGCTCACGATTTCGATCACCCCAGTCAATGACGCACCATCTGGCGCGAACAAGACCGTTACCATCCTGGAAGACAATTCCTACACGTTTGCGGCGTCGGACTTCGGCTTCACCGATACCACGGACAATCCCGCCAATTCCCTGCTGGCGGTCAAGATCGCCACCCTGCCCGCCGCCGGCACCCTGACGCTGAACGGCGTAACCGTCACAGTGGGCCAGGAGATCGCGGCGGCCGACATCGCGAAACTGGTCTACTCGCCGGCGGCCAATGCCAATGGCACAACGTATGCCTCGTTTACCTTCCAGGTGCGCGACAACGGCGGAACCGCGAACAGCGGCGTCGACATCGACCAATCGCCGAACACGATTACCTTCAACGTCACGGCGCAGAATGATGCGCCTGTGGGCGTTTCCGATACAGCGACTGCGGTGGAAGCCGGCGGCACCAATAACGCGACGGCCGGCACAAATCCGACAGGGAATGTACTTTCCAATGACACGGATATCGACAGTGGCGACAGCAAGACGGTGGCATCAGCATCGAGCGCCACTCAGCCGAGCACGGTTGTCGCGACAAACACGGTGATCAACGGTCTCTACGGTGCGTTGAAGATAAGCACCGATGGAGGCTACACCTATACGGTAGACAACAGCAATGCAACCGTTCAGGCGCTCCGTCTCACATCGAACACCCTTGCTGACACATTCAACTATCAGGTAAAGGATGCCGCCGGCCTCGTGTCCTCGGCTACGCTGACGGTGACAATTCGAGGTGCGAACGATGCTCCGACCGCAACCGGCGACTTCGACCTTGCCGTTCATTCTGCTTCGACCCCGACCGCCCGGATCAATCCCAGTGGAAATGTATTGAGCAATGATCGCGATGTTGATGCAGGCGACACCAAGTCGGTCGTGCAGGCCAGCAAAGGACAAACTCTTTCCGTAACGCCGACATCGGTTGGATCAGGTAGCGCAGTTGACGGCGTCGAAGGCAGGACGTACCTGTCGTTCCAGACGCAGGGTGCTGGCAATCTGAAGCCGGGAGATGTGGTGAGCGGGACTGGCGTTCCGTCCGGTACAACCATTGCGAACATTACGACGAATTCCGGCACGCGCACGGTAACGTTTTCTACCCAGGTAGCGTTGGACTGGGTAACGTTAGGCACATCGACCCTCACCATTGGGGGAAACAGCTTCACGGTCGACGCCCTAGGGGCGGCGGACGCCAATGTAATCGCCGTATCCTCTCTCAGCGGCGGAACCATCACCTCCGGAATGAATGTCACCGGAACGGGGGTTCAGGCTGACACCACAGTATCGAACGTGTCAACCGTTGGTACATATTCATTCGTCACTCTGAGCAAGAGTGTCAGCGGTACGCTGGGAACGAATGTACAGTTCGCGTCCAACGGCACGTCTATCACCGGCGATTACGGCACGTTGGTGCTGAAGCAGGACGGGTCCTATACCTACACCGTCACCGCGTCGCCCACCGGTACCGTGTACGACTACTTTACGTACAAGGTTCAGGACGCTGCAGGCGAAGCATCGACTGCCGTTCTCAAGATAGAAATCAATGTCTCCAATACGGCGCCTCCGACTGCCGCAGCGGATACCAATTCGATCACGGAAAACGCATCGTCGATTTCGTCGGACGCATCGACTAATGTGCTGAACAACGACTCCGGCACATCAAAAACGGTTACATATGCGTGGACTGCCAATGATTCCGCGATGACCGGAGTAACAGCCGGCGGAATCAATCTTCCAGGGTCGTACGGGACGATCAACATCAAGTCCGACGGCAGCTACACTTATACCCTGAACAACGGCAGCAGCGCCGTCAATACATTGCGTTCTGGGCAGTCGCTCACCGAAGAGTTCCGCTACCGGATGACGGATTCCGGAGGCGGTGTCGCCCTCTCGACGCTCACCATCACAATTAACGGTGCTAATGACGCCCCGTCGGCGGCAAATGATACGTCCATAGCGGTTGAGGCCGGAGGCACTGCCAATTCCACCGCAGGTATCGACCCGGCTGGTACAGTTCTCTCCAACGACACGGACGTGGAGGGCGACAACCTGACCGTTTCCGGTGTAACTGGAGGTACCGTCGGCGTGCCGCGTGCAGGAAATTTTGGTTCCCTTACGTTGAACGCGGACGGCAGCTTTGTCTATACACTCGACAACAACAATCCAACTGTTGAAGCCCTCGCCCCCGGCGGAACGCTCGCGGACACCTTCATCTACACCATCAGCGATGGCAATGGCGGGACATCAACGGCAACGCTGTCCATCACGGTTACCGGCGCGAACGACGCGCCGCTAAACGTAATACCGGGTACATCTCCCTCTGTCGCAGAGGGAGAAGGCGTCACATTGACTGGGCTTTCTGTCGTCGATCCTGACGACACCACGTTGAGCGTACAACTGGCTGTCTTGAACGGCACCTTGACCATCAACAATCTGAACGGCGCGGCCGTCACCGGAGGCACGAACGGCTCGCCCACGCTCACCCTGACCGGAACCAAAACGCAGTTGAACGGTGCGCTAGGCGCTCTGCGCTACCAAGGGGCGGCCGATTTCAATGGCACCGATACGTTGACGTTCACTTCAACGGATGCCGCTGGCCTGTCCGACGTCGACACGATCGGCATCACTATCAATCCCGACGATCGTCCGCTTACCGTCACGGGCACGACCGTTAACGAAGCATCACCCTACGCCTTCTTCAGCGTCGGCGGCGCTGCCGGGCAAAAGGTGTCACTCGCGCTCTCCACGACAGGAACGGGCGCGGGCCACGCAGGAAGCGGCACAGACTTCTCGCCGGGCATGGAATATTTCGACGGCACGTCCTGGCAAATCTACACGGGCGGCCTCGTCACCATCCCAACCGGAAATACGATGCTGGTTCGCGTCGCCGTCCTGAACGATGGTGTCTATGAAGGCGCCGAAACGTTCCGGCTGACCGCCGCCAACAAGAACGGCAATGCCACCGCCGGGGATTCGACGATCAAGGACGACGGCACGGGCAGTGTATTCCTCGAAACCACCACTGTCGGCACTCCGAACGCCCCGGGCGACCAGGGATATCCGTCCTACCTCGACGACGACCGCTCGCTGTCGGTCAACAGCATTACCGTCAACGAGGCGTCCCCATACGCGGTCTTCACCGTGACCGGCAGTGCGGGCCAGATCGTCGGCCTCACGCTGGCCGCGGGCACCGCCACGGTTGGCACCGACACCGGAACCGGTCTCGAGCATTACGACGGCACGAACTGGCAGGCGTACGACGGCACCTCGGTCACGATGACGGGTTCCACCCTCCTGGTGCGCGCCACTATCAAGCAGGACATTGGCTACGAGGGCGCGGAAACGTTCGGATTGGTTGCAACAAACCTCGGCGGCGGCAACCCCGCGCTCGGCATCGCCACCATCATGGATGATGGCACTGGGCCGATCCATACCGGCACCGTGACGAATGGTTCGCCGGACACCTCGACCAGCGGACTCGACGATGACCGCACGCTCACTGTCGGGGGCACCATCGTCAACGAAGCCTCGACCTACGCAATATTCACGGTGACGGGAAATGCCGGCGAGCAGGTTTCCCTCGCGCTGGTCAACGACAGCGCCGGCGGCACTGTTGCGGGCAAGGCAAACATCGACGCCGCACAAGTGCTGCAGTACTGGACCGGCACGCAGTGGGAAAACTACGACAGCGCCTACCTCCCCGCGATCCAGTCGGGCGGCAAGCTGCTCGTACGTGCGAGCATTTCGAACGAACACGATTCGGCCTATGAAGGCGCCGAAACCTTCAGCCTTACCGCCACCTTCGCCAGCGGCAACACCGCGCGCAATGCTTCGGGAACGATGACCATCATCGACGACGGCAGCGGCACGCGCTATCCGGGCACCGTGACCACGGTGACCAGCACGGCGAACAATGTCACTACGGTAGTGAGCAGCACCCCTGATACGTCGACCGCCAGCCTCGACGACGACCGTGTGCTGACCGTCAGCAGCCCTGTCGTCAATGAAGCGTCGAACTACGCAGTCTTCACCGTCACGGGAACCCCCGGCCACTCGGCCTCGCTGGAACTGGTCGAGCAGGCCGGAGCCGGGTACGCGAACATCGTCGAAGGCCAGACCCTGAAGGTATGGGACGGCGCCGCCTGGATCGACTACAGCAACGGTATCACCTTCCCCGCCGGCGGAACGGTGCTGGTGCGCGTGGACATCGCCGCCGAACAGGATACGGACTTCGAAGGCGCGGAAACCTTCCAACTGAAAGCGACAAGCACCTCCGGCGACACGTCGCGCAATACGTCCGGCACGGCAACGATCAAGGATGACGGCACCGGCGTCATCCACTCCGGCACTGTCACCGGCGGCATCCCGGATGAAGTCGGCTCGAACCTGGATGACGATCGCACGATTTCGGTCAGCAGCCCCCTGATCAATGAAGGGTCCAGCTACGCCATCGTCAGCGTGACAGGCATCGCCGGCTACAACGTGTCGCTCCAGCTGATTGAAGGCAACGGAAGCGGTTTTGCCGACATCGACCAGAACCAGACCCTGAAAGTCTGGTCCGGCACTGCATGGACCGACTACAGCGGCAGCGTCGCCATACCGGCTGGCGGCGTGCTGCTGGTACGCATCGACGTATCCGCGGAACAGGATACGCCGTACGAAGGCCTGGAAACGTTCCAGGTCAAGGCGACGTACACAAGCGGCAATGGCGGCAACGATACAGGCACGGTCTCCATCATCGACGACGGCACAGGCACGAAGCATGTCGGCACGGTGACCGGCACCACGCCCGATACGAACAGCACCAGCCTCGATGACGACCGCGTCGGGGCACCGACGGCGAGTGCCGACACCGCAATCGCCTCCGAAGCCGGCGGCACGAACAACGGCACGGCCGGCACCAATCCCGCAGGCAATGTAAAAGGCAACGACAGCGGAACCGGCATTACCGTGGTCAAGGCGCAGGCGGGCAACACGCTCACCGGCAGTGCGTCCGCGGTAGCACCATCGAGCACCTCGGGTTCTGGCGGAACCACCCTTCTTGGCACTTATGGCACATTGGTCATCGGGGCGGACGGCAGCTATACCTACACTGTCAACAACAGCAATCCTGACGTGCAGGCGCTCAACACAGGCGGATCGCTTACCGACACCTTCAGCTACCAGGTCAAGGATTCCACCAACCAGACCGCAGGCAGCACCCTGACGGTGACGATCAACGGCGCGAACGATGCGCCTGTAGCTTCCGTAGCAGCCGACAAGACTGCCACCGTCGGTTCGGCCATGACCGCCTTTAGCCTCAGCGCGTTCTCCGATATCGACAACAATTCGCTCACTTACAGTGCGACCCTTGCGGATGGCAATGCCCTTCCCACGTGGTTGAGCTTTGACGCCACTAACCGTACGTTCACCGGCACGCCGACTGCCGGCGCGAGCGGTGCCTACAGCATCCGTGTCACCGGCAGCGACGGCAGCTTGAGCAGCAATACGACATTCACGCTGACCGTGGTCAACCCCGGGTCGCCCACCCAAACCGTGGCCATCGCTTCGATGACGAAAGACACCGGGTCTTCGCAGACCGACTTCGTGACCTCAGACGGCACGGCCAACCGCAGCGTGAGCGGGACCATCAACGCCGCCCTCGGCGCAAACGAGGTAGTGCAGGTGTCCTTCGACGGCGGAAACACCTGGAGCACCGCGACGACCAGCGGCACCAACTGGACGATCAACGATCCCAACCTGCATGTTTCAGATTGGGTCATCAAGGCGCGCGTATTCAACACGGCGGCCGATCTCCCCGGTGCGTCTGCGACGCAGAACGCGGTCCTCGACGCTACCGCTCCCAATGCACCCTCCGTCAATACCCTCGTCACAGCAAGCACGACGCCTACGCTGACGGGTAATGCAACGACAGGCAACGGTGAAACCTTGACGGTGACGGTAAATGGCGCGACCTATACCGTCGTTCCGGCAGGAGGAAGCTGGTCGCTGAATCTAGCGACCGAGCAGCCGACGACTGGAACCTTGACACCGCTCGCCCAGGGGCAATCGTATGAAGTGACGGCAACCATCACCGATGCTGCCGGCAACGCATCGTCCGACAGCACGGCCAATGAGTTGACCATTACGGCGCCTGCTCCGACACCGGCGCCTGCTCCGGCCCCTGCTCCGACGCCGGTACCGACACCAGTTCCCACGCCGACTCCGGTGCCGACGCCTGTTCCGACACCGACGCCTGTTCCGACACCGACACCCGTTCCGACCCCGGCACCCGTTCCGACGCCGGCACCAACGCCAGCGCCGGTTCCGGTACCCGCCCCGGTTCCAGTCCCGACGCCTTTGCCGGCTCCTGCGCCGCTGCCCGTTCCGGCACCCACGCCAGTCACGCCTCCGGCTCCCGCACCCGTACCGCCCGCGGTCGAGGTCGCACCGCCCGTCTTCACTCCGCCTCCTGTGATCGATGCAAAACCGACCGACACCACCGCACCGGTAGTCCCTGGCAGCACGGTCGGCAACGACTCGCTGAAAGTGGGCAATTCGCGCGGCGTAACGTCGTCCGATGCGCCCATCGAGATCCTGGTACAGCGCCAGGGCGACCTGAGCGACGTGTACACGCGCTCCGAGGGCTTCCGTACGGTGGTGGTGAAGGCGGAAGAACCCGCGCTCGTCGTCTTCCGCGGTGTGCCGGATCAATACACCGAGAGCGGCGCCAGAATTTCGCTGACCGTGCCGGCGGACGCTTTTGCCCACACCCAGCCGAAGGAAGTGGTACGTCTCGCTGCTACGCTGCAGGATGGCCGACCTTTGCCGACCTGGGTACAGTTCAACGCCCAAACCGGCCAGTTCGCCGGCGAGGTGCCTCCGGGGACGACCGGCGAGCTGCGCATCAAGGTGATTGCGCGCGACATGCAGGGACGGGAAGCGACCTCGCTGTTTCGCGTCAACATTGGGACAAAAGGAATAACGGAAAGGGAAGGCGACAAGAATCCGGCTGGCAAGGCCGGCCTGTCCGACCAGTTGCGCCAGCGCGGCGCCGCTGCACAGAGAGATGACCGACTGGCGTCGCTTGCACGCGCGGCAGTCCCCGTTCCCCGCAGTTGAGATGAGGAAGCAGATGGACGCTCCGGACCAGCCAGGCACGGGTGGGGTCACCCGCCTGCTTGACCTTGCCCATCAGGCACGGCATGTCGAGGACAGTGTCGAGCTCGATTTCATGGCCGTCAACTCGACCCATGCGCTCGCGCCCTACCGGCAGGCCGCCCTCTGGTTTGCCCATCGCAACGTATGCGCGCTGTCCGGCGTCGTGCAGATCGAAGCCAATGCGCCCTACGTGCAGTGGCTCGAACGCGTGTGCCGTTCGCGGCCCGAGGCCGGCCGCATCGGCGCCCAGTCGTTTGACGCGCCAATTGGCGGCGAGTGGGCCGACTGGCTGCCTGCCTACGGGCTGTGGATTCCGATGACGTCGGCGTCGCGGGTGGAAAACGGCACCCACGGTGGCCTTCTCCTCGCACGCGACATTCCCTGGCTCGACGATGAAATCACCCTGCTCCTCGAATGGGGCGATGTCCTGCAGCACGCCTACGACGCAAAACGTCCGGCAACCGCGTGGACCCTGGCGTCCTTCAAGGGCGCGGCAAGGGACCTGTTTGCCGGAAAGGCAAATGCCGGAAGGCCGTGGTGGAAACGGCGCACGACCGTCGCCGGCGCCCTGCTCCTGCTCGCGCTCCTGTTCCCCGTTCGCCTCACGGTGCTTGCTCCCGGCGAACTGGTTCCCGCCAATCCCGCGGTCATCCGTTCTCCACTGGAAGGGGTGATCGAGGAATTCCACGTGAAGCCGAACGAGCGCGTCACCAAGGACCAGCCGCTATTCGACTTTGATGAAGCACAACTGGCAAGCCGCCGCGCCGTTGCCGAGCAGTTGCTGGCGACGGCGGAAGCAGAGTACCGCCAGGCGCTGCAGCAGGCACTGAACGACGGCAAGTCGAAGAACCTCTTGACCACCCTGCAGGGGAAGATCGAGGAACGCCGCGCCGAGACGGAGTTCCTGCGCGGCCAGGTGGATCGCGCCCGCGTCGTTGCCCCGCGCGACGGCATCGCCCTGTTCGATGATCCGGGCGAATGGATCGGGCGCCCCGTGGCGACCGGCGAACGAATCATGCGCATCGCCACGCCGGACGATGTCGAAGTGGAAGCCTGGCTGGCCGTCGGCGATGCCATCCGGCTCGAACCGGGCGCCGGCGCCGAACTCTACCTTAGCGCGGCACCGCTGTCGCCGGTGTCCGCACGCATCCGCTACGTTGCCTATGAGGCGGTCCAGCGGCCCGACGGCAACTACGCCTACCGCGTGCGCGCAACCCTCGAAGAAATAACCGGCCATCGCGTTGGCCTTCGAGGAACGGCGAAACTGTCCGGCGGCCGCGTTCCGCTCGTCTACTGGCTGCTGAGGCGTCCGATCGCCGCGATCCGCGAGTTTATTGGATGGTGAGCATGGATGACGCTGCCCTGCCGCCGCTGCGCGAGGAATTGTCCCTGCATCCCGGCCCCATCCTCCCAACTGGTGAACCGAGCCACATTCTCGAAGACCCGGTGCGCAACCAGTACTTCCGCATCGACTGGTTGACCTTCGAGATCCTGCAGCGCTGGTCCTTCGGCAATCCGGACGACATCGCGCTCTCGGTGCGTTCCGCCACGACCTTGCATCCGGATGCCGATGACGTCGCCGGCGTCCTGAAATTCCTTGCCGACAACCAGCTTCTCCGGCCGGATCCTCGCACATCGGTAAAATCCATGGCGCGCCGGCACATCGCGGCGCGCGGTTCGTGGAGCAAGCAGTTATTGCATCACTACCTGTTCTTCCGCATACCGCTGCTCAAGCCCGACCGCTGGCTTGCGCGCATCGCACCGACGTTCGACTGGATGTTCTCGAAGACCTTCGCACGCCTGACTCTGCTCGCGCTGGTCCTGGGCGGCATGCAGGTGTTTCGCGAATGGGAACGTTTCACCACGACGCTCGCCGATACCTTCACCCCCGCCGGCCTGCTGGCCTATGCAATCGCCCTGGCAGGGGTGAAGTGCGCCCATGAACTTGGCCATGCATTGACGGCGAAACGTTACGGATGCCAGGTCCCGTCCATGGGCCTGGCCTTCCTCGTGCTATGGCCGGTGCCGTACACCGACACAAACGCAGTCTGGCGCCTGCGCGACAACCGCAAGCGGCTCCACGTCGCCGGCGCGGGCGTGGCGACGGAACTGGTCATCGCGGTCTGGTCCACGCTGGCATGGACGCTCTTGCCGGACGGGCTGCTGCGTTCCATCGCATTCCCCCTGGCGACGACCACCTGGATCGCGACGCTGGCGATCAACCTCAGCCCCTTCATGCGCTTCGATGGCTACTTCCTGCTGTCCGACTGGCTTGACATGCCGAACCTGCATGCCCGCGCCTTCGACCTCGCTCGCTGGGACCTGCGCGAGCGGCTGTTCGCACTCGGCGCGCCGCCCCCGGAGCATTTCCCGCGGGCGCGGCATGCGGGACTGATCCTCTTCGCGTGGGGAACCTGGCTGTACCGGCTCTCCCTGTTCCTTGCCATCGCGCTGCTGGTGTATCACTTCTTCATCAAGGCCGTCGGCATCTTTCTCTTCGCAGTGGAAATCGTGTGGTTCATCCTTCGTCCCGTGGCAAACGAAATCGCCGCCTGGCGCGCCCTCTGGCCTCAGCTCAGGCATAGCCCGCGCGCACGCCGTAGCGCCATCTTCCTTGCGCTGCTGATGCTGCTGTTCGTCCTTCCATGGCCGACGCGCATCCACGCCGGCGGAAGCCTCCATGCACGCCAGGTTTACCCTGTACATGCTCCGGTACATGCCCAGGTCATCACCGTGCCCCTGCCGGAAGGCAGCGACGTGAAGGCGGGCCAGGCCCTCATCGCGCTCGGGACCAGTGAAAACGACAAGCGCCGCCAGGCACTCGAAGCGCGCATTGAACGCCTGCGGTGGCAGGTGTCGTCGGTGGCGGCATTCGATGCGGAACAACGTGCGCGCATCACCACCGTCCGCGAGGAGCTGGCGACGGCCGAAGCGGAATGGCAGGAACTGCAACAGGAGGCGTCGCGCTACCAGCCAGTCGCACCCTTCGACGGCCGGCTGCACGACGTCGAACCCGACCTCGCTCCAGGGGTGTGGGTGAAAAAGAATGAACGCCTTGCGCTGCTCATCGGCAAGGATGGTAGCGAAGCGGAAACTTTCCTCGATGAGGAAAGCGTGCATCGTGTCTCCATCGGGGATTCCGCCCGCTTCTATCCGGACGGACTCGATGGCCCGGCGCACAAGCTGGTCGTCACCGGCATCGACCAGGATGCGACTCGAGTGCTCCCGAGCGGCTGGTGGGCGGCGCAACACGGCGGCGCCATCGCCGCGCGCGAAAAACAGGGCGTGTGGTATCCGGAACACGGTGTGTATCGCGTGAAGCTGGCCATGGCGCCTGGCGAGACAGACCAGCCCGCACAGCAGGCATTGCGCGGCACGGTGGTCATTGCGGGGAAATGGGAAGCACCGGGGTTGCGCTTTGTCCGCAACTTCTTCTCGGTGCTCTGGCGCGAACTGGGCTTTTAAGCTCCGGCAGGGTCACGCCCCGCCGGAAAAGCACGTGGCCCACGGAAATCAATAGGACAGCCGGCCGTTTGCCCCCACCACGGCGATGTCGAGATAATGCGCGCCTTTGCGGTTGGATTCGCTGAAATTGATCGGATAACCGGCCAGCATGAAGCTGTTCATCGAGGTCAGTGCTTGCGTCACCTTTTCCGGCGTCGGCTTGGGACCAGCCATGCGGATAGCCTCCACGGCCAGGCGCAGGTTGAGGAACACTTCGAAGTTCAGCGGATTGGAGCTGATGCCTTTGCCATAGGGCGACTTGAGGAAGTTCTGGAATTCCTTGGCCAGCGGCAGCGTCGTCGAGGCGGGATTCGGCACCACCTGGCTGATGCCGATGCCACGGACACGCTGCTCGCCCGCGTAGTCCGCCAGCTGCTTGGCCGGCACGAAGGACAGCGCGTACACCTGCGCCATCGACTTCGACTTGTCGAACACCTTCATGAAGCGCGACACGGCCTCCGGCACGCCCATCAGGAAGATGGCCTGCGGGCGGGAATCAACCATCTGCTTCGCATGCGCGGTGAAGTCCGTCTCGCCGGGCTTGTAAGGAACCTTCTGCACCACCTCGAAACCGTAGGTCTCGGAGGCCTTGGCGATCGCCTGATTGATGCTGGCGCCGAAGCCGTCTTCCTGGAACAGCACGGCGACGCGCTTCAGGCCCAGCGTGCTGGCAAGGCGCGAAATCTTCATCACTTCGTCGGTGTAGCTGGCGCGCGTATGGAAGATCTGCTCGGAGCCCGGACCGCGGAGGACGTCCGATCCGCTGAACACGCCGACAAGCGGGACGCGGTGCTGGGTCAGTACACCTGTCTTCATCAGGGCGGCCGTATTGGCCGTGCCCAGGCCGTTGACCAGAGCGACGATGTTTTCCTTTGCGATCAAATCCTCAACCAGCGCAGGTGTCTTGCGCGGATCGTACTGGTCGTCACGGACGGCAAGCTTCAGGGTATTGCCGTTGATGCCGCCCTTTGCGTTGATCATGTCGAGGTAGCCGTTGGCAATCGCCATGCCCTCGGCCGCGGTCGAGGCGGTCGGGCCGGTGAGGCCGAAAACGGAACCGATCCTGACCTCCGCCGCATGGGCCAGGGAAATGGCCGAGAAGGCAGCCAGGGCTGCCAGTGATTTGATGAACATGTTGTCTCCTCGTGGATGGATGGGGGAAAGCCCGTATGCTTTTTTATGGTCCCTGTTGACGCTTCCCGCGCTGCCTTGCCGCCGGAAAATCTTGACGACAGGCATTTTTTCTTTTTGTGAGGCCAATCTAGCTACTTTTCGCCAAGCAAGAAAGTGCCCGTTGTAGAGCAGTTGTTCTAAAATCATGCGGTTTACGCCGGGCTTTCGGCGCGGATCGACCCTTTTCGGAGAACACCTTGGCACTGAATCCCCGGCAGCGACAATTGCTCGAGTTCGTCCGCCAGCACGAGACAGTCTCGGTCGAGGAACTGGCGAGGAAATTCGACGTCACGCCGCAGACGGTCCGGCGCGACATCAAGTCGATGGAAGAAGCCAGGCTGCTATCGCGCTACCACGGTGGCGTCGGACTGGCCTCCTCAGTGGAAAACATCGACTACCTGCAGCGCCAGACCCTGCACCTGGGCGCCAAGCGGGCCATCGCCACGGAAGTGGCGAAGCGCATCAAGTCCGGCTGCTCTCTCCTGATCAACATCGGCACGACGACGGAAGAAGTAGCCCGGGCGCTCGTCAAGCATGACAACCTGCACGTCATCACCAATAACCTGAACGTTGCCACCATCCTGTGCGACAACCCGTCTTCCGAGGTCATCCTCGCCGGCGGCGTCGTACGCAAGCGCGACCGGGCGATCATCGGCGAGGCGACCAGCGATTTCATCCGGCAATTCAAGGTGGACATTGGCATCATCGGCATTTCGAGCATCGAGCCGGACGGCACGCTGCGCGACTTCGATCCGCGCGAAGTACGCGTGGCCCAGACCATCATCGAGCAATCCCGCGAAGTTTGGCTGGTGGCCGACGGGAACAAGTTTGGCCGCGAAGCCCTGGTCCGGATGGGCCACATCTCGCAAATTGACAAATTGTTCACGGATACGCGCCCGCCCGAATCCCTCTCGAAAATCATGAAAACCAGCGGTGTGGAGGCGATAATCGCCACTCCGTCCGCCTGAAACCCGCGTCTCCAAAGGGTTTTCAGGGGAAATTACGCATTTTTGCGGGTGACCTGCACTTTGGAAATGGTAAAATTCCACGTTTCGCTTCACGCGACTGACAACTCTGCGTCGCGTCCGCAATCCCGGTTTCATTCCGCCTACTGTCATCAATCATGAGTGCATTCAACGAAGAGCGCGTGCTGAGCGTGCATCACTGGACCGACAAGCTGTTCACTTTCACGACCACCCGCGATCCCTCGCTGCGGTTCTCCAACGGCCATTTCACCATGATCGGCCTGCGGGTGAACGACAAGCCCCTGCTGCGCGCCTACAGCATCGTCAGTGCCAACTACGAAGACCATCTCGAATTCCTGAGCATCAAGGTGCCCGACGGCCCGTTGACCTCCCGCCTTCAGCACATCAAGGTGGGCGACACCGTGATCGTCGGCCGCAAGCCGACCGGCACGCTGCTCATTGATTACCTGCTGCCCGGCAAGCGTCTGTACCTGCTGTCCACCGGCACCGGCCTCGCGCCCTTCATGAGCATCGTGCGCGATCCGGAGACCTACGAGAAGTTCGAGCAAGTCATCCTCGTGCACGGCGTGCGCGAAGTAGACGAGCTGGCCTACCACGACCTGCTGGTCGAGCACCTGCCGAACCACGAATTCCTCGGCGAACTGGTCTCGAGCAAGCTGCGCTACTACCCGACCGTGACTCGCGAGCAGTACAAGAACATGGGCCGCGTGACCGAGCTGATCGAAAACGGAAAGATCTTCGAAGACCTGCAGGTTCCGCCTCTGGATCCGGCCGTCGACCGCGTCATGATCTGCGGCAGCCCCGCCATGCTGCGCGACCTGAAGCAGATGCTGGAAAAGCGCAACTTCAAGGAAGGCAACACCTCCACCCCGGGCGATTTCGTCATCGAACGCGCTTTCGCCGAGCAATAAGCCCAGTACTACCCGGCCCCGCTGCGATGCGGCGGGGCAATCCCCTCCCGGCAAATCGCCGCCGCAGTTCTTCCCTCCTATCCCCCGAACAAGCTTTTCGCCACTCGCCGGGAACAACTCAGGCGTGTTGCCTCTCTATCCACAACACAACGTCCGGACCGGCGATGCGCGCGTTCGCGACCGGTGCTGGCCGGCGCATGCCGGCACCCCAAGCAACGAAACCGGGGACCAATCATGAAGATTGCACAGGTTTCCCCCCTATTCGAGAGTGTCCCTCCAAAGGGTTATGGCGGCACGGAACGGGTTGTTTCCTATCTCACCGAGGAGTTGGTGCGGCAAGGGCATGAGGTCACGCTGTTCGCGTCCGGCGATTCGAAAACCAGCGCGCGGCTCATCCCCGCGGTGGAAGAAAGCGTGCGCAACAGCGTACTCGACCATTCCTGGCTCGCCTGGCACCTGATCCAGATGGACCTTGTCGCCGAAATGGCGGACGAGTTCGATGTCATCCATTTCCATACCGATTTCCTGCAATTCCCGACCATCCGGCATTCACGCACGCCGTACCTGACCACGCTCCACGGCCGACTCGACCTTCCGCACCTTGCGCCGCTATACCGCCACTTCAAAAGCGCGCCGCTGATTTCGATCTCCGACAGCCAGCGGCGTCCCTTGCCATGGGCTAACTGGTGGTCGACCGTCTATCATGGCATGCCGGCCGACCTGTACCCTTACAACGCCGATCCCGGCGATTACTTCCTTTTTGTCGGCAGGCTGTCGCCGGAGAAACGTGTGGATCGGGCCCTCGACATCGCCATCCAGTGCGACCGGCCGATCTACATTGCCGCTAAGCTCAACAAGTCGGAAGAAGGCTACTTCAAAGAAGTCATCAAGCCCCGTCTCCGACATCCGCTTGTTACCTATGTCGGCGAGGTCGGCGAAAACGAAAAGCGAGAACTGCTCGAGCATGCGAGCGCGCTGCTGTTCCCGATCGACTGGCCAGAACCATTCGGCCTGGTCATGATCGAAGCGTTTTCCTGCGGCACCCCCGTGCTCGCCTATGCCAACGGTTCGGTTCCCGAGATTGTGGAAGATGGCGTCACCGGCTTCGTCGTGACCAACCAGGAGGAGGCAGTGCGCGCAGGGCGCCGCATCGAATCCATCAGCAGGCAGGCTTGCAGGGAACGTTTCGAACGCCGCTTCACGGCACCCTGCATGGCAGCCAACTACCTTGCCGCCTATGAGCGGTTGCAGTCGCAGTAAACCTTCTCCCCGGCACCAACGCAAACGGAGAGTCCCATGGTTGAAAAGATCCGGCTAGGCGAACAATGGTACATCCTCGCAACCTCATCGCCTGCGGACGAGCGCCGCCGGGTGCTCAAGCACAATGATCTGTTCGCGATGTTTGATCGCTTCGGTGATGTGCAACCAATGGGTCTTGGTGAAGAAGGTATTTACCAAGGCGATACCTGCTTCCTCTCGCATCAGGAACTGCTGATCGAGGGCGTGCGACCGATGTACCTCAACTCCACGGTGAAAGACGACAACGGCCTGTTCATCGTCGAGCTGATGAACCCTGATCTACACTTGGACGGCAGGAACAGGATCGCGAAGGGAGACCTGCATATCTTTCGCGCCAAGCTGCTGTGGAACAGTGCCTGCTACGAGCATGTGCGCATCGTCAATTACGGACTAGACCCGGTCGAGGTAACCATATCGCTCGAGTACGGCGCAGACTACAAGGACATTTTCGAAGTGCGCGGCTTCAGCCGCCAGCGGCGCGGCACCATCATGGAACCCAAGGCATCCGGGCGCGAGATGCTGCTCGGATACCGGGGCGTCGATGGTCTGCAACGGCACACGCGCATAACCTTCGATCCCGAACCGGACAAGATCGCGCCGGGTCGGGCCGACTTCCGAATCTCCCTCAGGCCGAAGGCGGAATCGCATATTTACGCCACCATCGGCTGTGAATTGGACGGCGACAAGGTGCAGAACAGTACCGACTATTTCGGCGCCTTCACTGAGCTTAACCGCACGGTCAGCGAGCGCCTGGAGAACCGCTGCCGCGTCATCACGTCGGACCCGCTGTTCAACAACTGGCTCGACCGTTCTACTGCCGACCTCGTGATGCTGACCACGAACCGCAAGGAAGGCGACTATCCCTACGCAGGCATGCCGTGGTATTCGACAACCTTCGGCCGCGACGGCATCCTGACCGCGCGCGAATACCTTTGGATTGCCCCGGAAATGGCAAGAGGCGTGCTGACCTTCCTTGCCGCCACCCAGGCAACGGAGTTCGACCCGGTGCGGGACGCCGAACCCGGCAAGATCCTCCACGAGGCACGGCAGGGCGAACTGGCTGCACTGAATGAGATACCCTTTGGCCGCTATTACGGCACGGTCGATGCCACGCCGCTGTTTGTCGGACTGGCCGGCGCCTATTACGAGCGCACGGGGGACCTGGAATTCATCCGTGGCATCTGGGGCAATATCCGCAAGGCGCTGAACTGGATCGACGAATACGGCGACCGTGACGGGGACGGCTTCGTCGAATACGCGCGCTACACCGAGAACGGCCTTGCCCAGCAGGGATGGAAGGATTCGAACGACTCGGTGTTCCACAAGGACGGTCGGCTTGCCGACGCTCCGATCGCGTTATGCGAAGTACAGGGCTATGTCTACGAGGCAAAGCTGCGCGCAGCCGAACTGGCCCACCTGCTCGGCGATACCGCATTCGCAAACCGTCTGCAAGGTGCGGCCGAAACGCTGCGAAAAAAATTCAACGAGGAATTCTGGTGCGAGGAAATCGGCACTTACGCCATCGCGCTTGACGGCAACAAGGAGCAATGCGCCGTCGCCTCGTCCAATGCCGGGCACGCCCTCTGGTCAGGCATTGCGACACGGGAATACGCGGCACGCATCACCGAACAGTTGTTGACGGAAGAGTTCTTTTGCGGCTGGGGCATCCGCACCATACCGACCAATGCCTCCCGCTACAACCCGATGGCGTATCACAATGGATCGGTCTGGCCGCACGACAACGCACTCATTGCCGATGGCATGGCGCGCTACGGCTTTACCGGCAAAGCCATGCAAGTCTTCAGCGCCTTGCGTGAGGCGAGCCTGTACATGGACCAGAGCCGCATGCCCGAATTGTTCTGCGGCTTCGAGAAGCGGCCCGACGAAGGCCCTACGCTTTACCCCGTCGCGTGCTCGCCGCAGGCCTGGGCTGCCGCCACGGTATTTTCCCTGCTGCAGGCATGCCTCGGTCTTTCCTTCGACCCGCACAAGCCGGAAATCCGTTTCCGGCACCCGCAATTGCCGCCCTTCCTCGAACGCGTCGAGATTCGCGGGTTGTCCATCGCCGGTTCAACAGTCGACCTGTTGCTGCAGCGCTATCCCAACAACGTGGGCGTCAACGTGATCCGCAAGGAAGGCCCCGCAGAAGTGGTTGTGGTCGCCTGAGCAAAACGCCACGTCCTTTTTACCACCGCGTGTATAAATTGCCATGTAACCCATGCCTCTTGCCGCAGAGTTTCGCGGCGTGGCGGGATAGCACGGTTCTTGCAGCCGGCACTTTCGATATTTCTTCGACGTTCAGGATTGAAAAATCGAAAGGGACACCATGCTCAACGACCTCACCGCTGCATCCCTCACCCGGTTTCACGACGACATGCTGGCCAACGCCGGATGGCCAGCCATCCAGCCGCTCGACGAGCGGCCCGGCGCGTGGTTCTGGATCGAAGCGAACCATCGTTACAACACCCTGCTCTGGAACGAGGAAGACAAAGCCAGGCGCACCGATGTCAGCCCGAGTGAAATCGCCGCATGCAAGCGCCTGATCGACCAGTACAACCAGAAGCGCAACGATGCCGTGGAATGCATCGACGAGGCCATCCTGAACGCGCTGGAGGACGCTGAACCGACGAGCGATGCGCGTCTCAACAGCGAAACCGCGGGCGCAATGATCGACCGCTTGTCCATCCTCAGCCTGAAGATCTTCCATATGCGTGAACAGACGCAACGCGTCGACGCCGGCCCCGAGCACATCGCGAAGTGCAGCGAAAAGCTTCAGCGCCTGCTCATCCAGCGCCAGGACCTCGGCGCCTGCTTCGACCGGCTGCTTGCCGAGGCGCAGGACGGCCGCGCCTACTTCAAGGTGTATCGCCAGTTCAAGATGTACAACGACCCCGCGCTCAATCCCTATCTGTACGGCGCGCAGCAGCGTGCCGTGGCGGGAGGCGTGGCGACATGACGCAGCGCGCGACCATCGACGTCCTTGTTCCCACCTGCAACCGGCCTTGCGCGCTGGCCGTGACCCTTGCGTCCCTTTCCGCGCAGACTTTCGCCGATTTCCGCATCGTCATTTCCGACCAGTCGGATGGGGCCGCCTCCTTCGACAAGGCGGAGGTACAGTCCGTCATCCGCCAGATGCAGGCCACCGGCCGCGACGTGCTTGTCCTGCGCAACCTGCCGCGGCGCGGGATGGCGCAGCAGCGCGCGTTCCTGCTCTCGCGCGTGACGGCGCCCTACTGCCTGTTCATCGACGACGATGTGCTGCTGGAAAACGACGTGATCGAGCGCATGCTGCGCATCATCGAGGAACAGCAGTGCGGCTTCGTCGGCAGCGCGCTGCACGGCATGAGCTTCCTGGACGACATCCGTCCGCACCAGCAGCACATTGAATTCTGGGATGGCAAGGTCGAGCCGGAACGCGTGACGCCAGACTGTCCGGAATGGACGCGGCATCACCTCCACAGCGCGGCCAACCTGTTCCATGTGCAGGCCAGGCTTGGGCTGACGCGGGAGACGACGCGGCTCTATCGCGTGGCGTGGATAGGCGGCTGCGTGCTGTTCGATTCGGAGAAGCTGCGTAGCGCGGGCGGGTTCGACTTCTGGGAACAGCTTCCCGAGGCGCACTGCGGCGAGGACGTGCTGGCACAACTGCGCGTGATGGAACGCTTCGGCGGATGCGGCATGATCCCTTCCGGCGCCTACCACCTGGAACTGCCGACGACCGTCACCACGCGCGACATCGATGCACCCAAGGTGCTCCCGGTTTCACCGACCATGGACATGACCTGAGCGACATGACGGATTTCCCTCCTTTGCCCGGTGTCCGCAGGATTGCCGTGCTGCGCCCCAGCGCGGTCGGCGATTTCGTGTTCGCGCTGCCCTGCCTGCACGCGCTGCGCAGTGCCTATCCGGATGCGAGGATCACCTATATCGGCAGGCAATGGCACGCGGATTTCCTCGCCAAGCGCCCCGGTCCGGTAGATGACGTCGCCGTCCTGCCGCCCTGTCGTGGCCTCGGTCTTCCGCCCGACGCCGACGTCGACTCCGCACCGGCGCAGCGCTTCGTCGAGGACATGCGCGCGTCGAGGATCGATATCGCCCTGCAGGTGTATGGCGGCGGCCAGTATTCGAATCCCTTCACCATGCAGCTCGGTGCTCGACTCACCGTGGGCATGAAAACGCCCGACGCCCCACCGCTCGACCGCTGGGTGTCGTTCGGCGAGTTGCAGAACCGTCGCCTGCAGTTGCTGGAAGTGGCGGCGCTCGCGGGCGCGGCCACCGTTCACCTCGGGCAGGAGTTGCATGTCACGGACGACGACAGGCGGGAAGCGGCACAGGTGCTGAATGTGATCCCGGACCGGCCGCTGGTCGTGCTGCAGCCCGGTGCAAGCGATCCGCGCCGGCGCTGGCCTGCCGAGCGATTCGCGGCGGTGGGCGACATCCTTGCACGCGAAGGGGCGCTGGTCGCCGTCAATGGAAGCCGCGAGGAAGAAGACGTGGTCGCGCGGGTTCTCGAAAACATGCGCCACCCGGCCATCAACCTGTGCGGCCGGCTTTCACTGTCCGGGCTGTGCGGTGTGCTGGAACGCGCCGCGCTGGTTGTCTCCAACGACACGGGCCCGCTGCATCTCGCACTTGCAATCGGCACGCCCGCAGTGGGCATCTACTGGCTGACCAATGTGCTCGAGTCAGCGCCCTTGCGCCAGGACCTCCACCGGGCGGCGATGTCGCTGCGCGTCCACTGTGCTGTATGCGGAATGGAAAACATCAAGACGCGCTGCCCGCACGACGAGAGTTTCGTGGACGGTGTGACGGTCGAGGAGGCAAGCCAGCTTGCCCTCGCCCTGTACCACGAACGCGTGCGCGGCTAATCCGGCTTCAACAGGTCCCGCGCATGCTGCAAGGCCAGTTCCAGCCGCTGGCCCTCCGGATCCCAGATGCAGCGATGCCGGTCCTGGTCGAGCGGCGCCCAGCGCTGCATGTCAGCCTTGCTGAACACGACGACGCTCGGCAAGCGCAGGCCGGCGGCGATATGCGACACGCCGGTGTCGTTGCACACGAGCAGGCGCGCTCGGCTCATTAGCGCAGCCATGGCGCCGATGGAGAGCGGTGACGCCGTATCGATGGCCTTGTTGCGCATATGACTTGCCACCGCCGCCGTCAAATCGCCTTCCTTCGCTGATCCCGTCAGCACGATCCGCAGCTTGAATTCGTCCGCCAGTGCATCGGCCAGTTCCGCGAAGCGCTGCGGCGGCCAGCATTTGTCGCGGATACGTGCGCCAGGATGGATGCAGATATAGCCGCTAGGCTCGAGTCCGGCTGCCAGCCCGCTGTCCCGCAGCTCGCGTTCGTCCTCGTCCGTCAGCGGAAATTCAAGATGGTTTCCGATTGCAGGGGCGCCGATGAATTCCGCCAGCTTCAGTAGGCGCACCGGCTCCGGCCCCTCCTCCGGGTACTCCATGAATGCCACCGGATCGACGACCGTACTACCCGGCGCGACGCAGCCGGCGACAGCGCTCGCGCCAAACTCCGCGACGATGCGGTTGCTGACCTGCCCGCTGCCATGCATCTGCAATGCAAGGTCGAAGTTCTTTCCCCGCATAACGGAATAGAACGCTTCGAGTTCCGCCTCGCGCACGGCCTGCTCGGGAAAGGCAGGATGGCCGGGGAACGGGACGAACTCGTCCATATACCGCCGATAACGCTGCACGAACTGCGCAGCCCACGGGAGCCCGACCAGCGTGATATGCGCACGCGGCAGGGTCGACCGGATCGCGCGCAGTGCGGGGACCGAGCACAGCATGTCACCGACCTGCAGCGCGCGGAAGATCGCGAGGCGTTCTACCCGCCGCGTCTGCAGCAGCGGCGTTCCCATTGGTTGTCCATCCACGATTTCTGCAAGCGACACGCGCGGCCTCCAGTCAGTTCGACTACTCCGGTGATGATAGGGGTGCTGCGGCGGAGCGGATTGATCCGCACCAATCGCAGACTTTGCCTGCATCAACAAAGAAGGCCGTCCGTGGACGGCCTTCTGCGCCACGTGTCAATGGAAGGTGGAGGTCGAGGTGGAGCCCTGGGACGGTTGCGCGGTGTCGGCCGTCATCCCGCCGCTCTCGATGAATGCCTTCATGCGCGCGAGGTCTTCGTCCATTTCCTGTTTCGGATTGGACGCGAACAGGGATGCGATGGCGTGGCCGATGCCGCCGCCCGGTGGCGTGTACGACATGTAGACGCTGACGCGGGTGCTCGCGCCTTCCGGCTCGAAGCGCACCTGCCCGCTGTTCTGGACATCGGCGTCGGCTTCGCTTTGCCAGGCGAGCACTTCGCCGGGACGCGAATCGGTCAGGCGCGCATCCCATTCCACCACCGAACCGGCCGGTCCCTTCACCACCCAGTGCGAACGCCCATTACCGAGGTCGCGCACTTCCTGCACATTGGACATGAAGCGCGGGAAGTTCTCGTAATTGCTCCACAATTCATAGACGCGTTCAGGCGAAGCGTCGACGCGGATGGTCTTGTTGAGGATGATCGGCTGGCGCGCGCCGCTCAAGGTCGACGAACGCTGCGTCAGCAGGTACAGGCCCAGTGCGCTGCCGGCCAGCATGACGATCGTGCGGATCGAGGCCGACCGGCTGTCCATCGACGCTTCCGGCTGATAGCTGCTGTAGCCTTCTCGCGCCGTATAGCCTGCCGTCTGCTCCTGCGTATCCAGGAAATCTTCAACCTGGACGACACCATCGACGCGGCGGACACTGTCCAGCACATATTGACGTTCATGCTTGGGAATGCTGCCGCTCAGGGTGACAACGCCCTGGCGGGTCTGGATGTCGATGGCCGCCGGCTGCGAAGCCGCGCTGACGATTTGCTGCCGCACGCGTGCCTTCAGCACCTGGTCGTCCATCTGCTCCTTGCCGCGGGTCAGCACCGAATCGGCCTGCGCGCGCCAGCCCTGCACACGGCTTCCCAGATCCCGCCTTGCCACGTCCAGCACATCGCCCGTGCTTGCCGCTGCGCCGCGCAATGCCTCCCTTGCGAGGGCGCGCCGCTGCGGACCGCGATCCGGGTCGGCAAGGTACATGGCGATCGCACCCAGCGATACGCCGCCCAGCACCCATGCCAGGCGGGACTGATTGCTTTCGTACTCCTCTCTCATTGCCTGCTCCTTTCTGCCAGAAAACGTCTGATAACCCAGGCGCTGGTTCATAGCTTTTCTTGATGGAATCAGCAGAACCGGACTCGCTAGTCGCCTGCCCGCCGGTTGGACTCGCGCAGACAGGCAATCGTTGCGCTTGCACATGCGGCGTTGCGCAAACTTTGCGCGATTGCGAGAGGAGGAGTTACCGGGAGAAAACAGCGGGTCCAACCGCGATGCGGCGCTGTCGCCCGGCCTACTTCAGCGGAATTTTCTGCCCGACCGGCACGGGCACCGCCGTGATGCTGTTCTGCGGACTGCCCTCGATCAAGCGGTCGGAGTAGACGAGGTAGACGAGCGCATTACGCCTCGGGTCGACCATGCGTACGACACGAACGCGCTTGAAGAGAATGGATGCGCGCTCGGTGAAGACTTCTTCCTGCTTCGGAACGGAGCCGACGAAGGCAATGTCGCCGACCTGCCTGCAGGCAACAGAAGCTTCCGCCTTGTCCTCGGCAAGGCCGAGGGCTCCCTTGATCCCGCCTGTCCTCGCGCGCGACAGGAAGCAGCTCACCCCGTTGACCCGTGGATCGTCGAACACTTCCACCACGATCTTGTGGTCGGGTCCGACCAGCTTGAAGGCGGTGTCCACCTCGCCGACCTGTTCGGCACACGCGGGGATAGCAAATAATGCCGCAAGGAAAGCAGAAGACACGTTTTTCATGGGGGTATCCGGTGTGAGAAATCGATATTGAAAGTACACTACCACGCAAATCCATGAAAGCCCGACAATGAAAATCGAACTTGATGCTGATCGCATGGAAGAAATGCTGGACACCTGGCGCATGTCCGTGGACCTGCAGATTCCGATGATGGATGACTTCAAGATCCGGATGATGAAGAACCGGCGCGAAATCCTGGAAAACTTCCTGCAAACCGGCACTGGCTGGACGCTCGTGCTGAGCTGCATGGAGCCGCTGGACGACACGGCGCGCTTCGACGACCTCCGCATCAAGGTCAAGGCTTTCGTCGATTGGGCGGCATCGGAGATCGACACGCTCGACGCAATGCGCTGAACCACACCAACCACCTCCCCACGCAATGACAATGACACACCCGATCCGCCTCGGTACTCCCTTATCCCCCTCCGCCGTCAAGGTGATGCTCCTCGGCTCGGGTGAACTGGGCAAGGAAGTCATCATCTCGCTGCAGCGCCTCGGCGTTGAAGTGATTGCCGTCGACCGTTACCCCAACGCGCCGGGCCACCAGGTCGCCCATCGCTTCCACGTGATCGACATGACCGATTCCGCCGCCCTGACCGCCTTGATCGAACAGGAAAAACCGGACCTCGTCGTGCCAGAAATCGAAGCCATCGCCACCACGGCCCTGGTAGAACTGGAAAGGCAAGGCGCCGCCACCGTCATTCCGACGGCCCGTGCCGCTTGGCTGACCATGAACCGTGAGGGAATCCGCCGCCTGGCGGCAGAGCAGCTGGGCTTGCCGACATCGCCCTACCGCTTCGCCGACAGCCTGGATGAATTGAAAGCCGCATGCGCCGAAGTCGGCTTCCCATGCGTGATCAAGCCGGTGATGTCGTCCTCCGGCAAGGGCCAGTCGAAGATCGACGGTCCCGGCGAAATCGAGCAGGCCTGGCATTACGCCGCGTCGGGCAGCCGCGTCAACGCAGGCCGCGTGATCGTGGAAGGCTTCATCGACTTCGACTACGAAATCACGCAGCTCACCGTACGCGCCCTCAAGGAGGGTGCGGTCGTAACCCACTTCTGCGAACCGATCGGCCACGTGCAGGAAAAAGGCGACTACATCGAATCCTGGCAGCCGCATCCGATGCCGGATACGGCGCTGGAAAAGGCGCGCGATATCGCGAAGAAAGTGACCGACGAACTCGGCGGCCTCGGCATCTTCGGCGTCGAACTCTTCGTCAAGGGCGACATGGTGTGGTTCTCGGAAGTCAGCCCCCGTCCGCACGACACTGGCATGGTGACCATGGCCAGCCAGCGCCAGAACGAATTCGAACTGCATGCGAAGGCCATCCTTGGCCTGCCCGTCGACGTCTCGCTCGTTTCCCCCGCAGCCTCCGCCGTTATTTACGGCCGTCACGAGGCGAACGCCATTGCTTTCGAAGGGGTGGCCGAGGCACTGCAGGTGCCGGGTGCGGACATCCGTCTCTTCGGCAAGCCGGAGTCCTTCGCGCGCCGCAGGATGGGTGTTGCGCTTGCGACAGCTGCCGATACCGACACCGCTCGCCGCCGCGCGAAGGAAGCAGCGGCGAAAGTCCGGCCCGTCAAGACCGGCTGACGCCGCTCGAACCAATCCGCCCGATCTTCATCTGATTACCAACGGATGACAAACCGGCAACACCCTGCAGGTTGTTACGCGGATAAATAAAATAAAACCTGCAATAAAGCCAAGCTATCACATATATAGAAACTATTGATTTTACAATGCAATAGATCACATCTATTATTCACTCATCCGAGTTTTTTCAACCAAGAGAGGTAGATATGTCCCTGATCAATACCCAAGTAAAGCCCTTCAAAGCAACCGCATTCCATAACGGCAAGTTCATCGACGTGACGGAAAACGACCTGAAGGGCAAGTGGTCCGTGGTGTTCTTCTACCCGGCTGACTTTACCTTCGTCTGCCCGACCGAACTGGGCGACCTGGCCGACAACTACGATACCTTCAAGTCCCTGGGCGTAGAAGTTTATGGCGTGTCCACTGACACTCACTTCACCCACAAGGCATGGCACGACACGTCGGACACCATCCGCAAGATCCGCTACCCGCTGATCGGCGACCCGACCGGCGCCATCACCCGCAATTTCGACGTCATGATTGAAGAAGAAGGCCTGGCCCTGCGCGGTACCTTCGTGATCAATCCGGAAGGCCAGATCAAGCTGTGCGAAATCCATGACAACGGCATCGGCCGCGACGCCAAGGAACTGCTGCGCAAGGTGCAGGCAGCCCAGTACGTCGCTTCCCATCCGGGCGAAGTCTGCCCCGCCAAGTGGACCCCGGGCGCAGAAACCCTGGCTCCGTCGCTGGACCTCGTCGGCAAGATCTAAGCTTGCACCGCGCCTCCTCCGAGGCGCATCCGCTCCCCGGGCGCAGCGCAAGCGCCCGGTGACAGCGCCAATCCCCGATCAGACCTATCTGGTCCGGCAGCCCAGGCTGATCCGGAATTGGTACTGCACATCCTGAAATATTCGCAACCTCACAAAGGAAGCCATCATGTTGGATAACAACCTGAAGACCCAACTCAAGGCCTATCTCGAAAAAGTCACCCACCCGATCGAGATCACGGCATCGCTGGACACCAGCGAGAAGTCGCATGAAATGTCCTCGCTGCTGAATGACATCGCGAACCTGTCGGACAAGATCACGCTGACCGAACGCCGCAACGCAGGCGACGGCGAGCGCGTGCCCTCCTTCGGCATTACCCGCGCCGGCAGCAACATGGGCATCCGCTTCGCCGGCATCCCGATGGGCCACGAGTTCACCTCGCTCGTCCTCGCCCTGCTGCAGGCCGGCGGCCATCCGCCCAAGGTCGACGCCGACGTGATCGAGCAGATCCGCAACCTGGAAGGCGAATTCCGCTTCGAAACCTATATTTCGCTGTCCTGCCAGAACTGCCCGGACGTCGTGCAGGCCCTGAACCTGATGGCGGTCATCAATCCGAACATCACCCACGTGATGATCGACGGCGCCCTGTTCCAGGATGAGGTCACGCAGCGCCAGATCATGGCCGTGCCGACCGTGTTCCTGAACGGCGAAACCTTCGGCCAGGGCCGCATGGGCCTCGAGGAAATCCTCGCCAAGCTGGATACCGGTGCCGCCCAGCGCGAAGTCGCCAAGCTGGCGAAGAAGGATGTGTTCGACATGCTGGTTGTCGGCGGCGGCCCTGCCGGGGCGTCGGCGGCCATTTACTCGGCACGCAAGGGCATCCGCACCGGCGTCGTGGCCGAGCGGTTCGGCGGCCAGGTGCTGGACACCATGGGCATCGAGAACTTCATCTCGGTGAAGGAAACCGAAGGCCCGAAGCTCGCCGCCGCGCTGGAGCAGCACGTCAAGACCTATGACGTCGACATCATGAACCTGCAGCGCGCCGAAGCCCTGGTCCCGGGCGACGTGATCGAAGTCAAGCTCGCCAGCGGCGCGAGCTTGAAGGCGAAGACCGTGGTCCTGGCCACCGGCGCACGCTGGCGCGAGATGAACGTGCCGGGAGAGAAAGAATACCGTAACCGCGGCGTGGCCTACTGCCCACACTGCGACGGCCCGCTGTTCAAGGGCAAGCGTGTGGCGGTCCTCGGCGGCGGCAATTCCGGCGTCGAAGCGGCCATCGACCTGGCCGGCATCGTCGCCCATGTAACGCTGCTCGAATTCGACAGCAAGCTGCGCGCGGACGCCGTCCTGCAGCGCAAGCTGTTCAGCCTGCCCAACGTCACCGTGATCACCCAGGCGCAAACCACCGAGGTGACCGGCGACGGCACCAAGGTCAACGGCCTGCGGTACACCGATCGCCAGTCCGGCGAATCGAAGTTGGTTGAACTCGAAGGCATCTTCGTGCAGATCGGCCTGCTGCCCAACACCGACTGGCTCAAGGGCACGGTCGCGTTGAGCAACCGTGGCGAGATCGAGGTGGACGCACGCGGTCAGACCTCGGTCCCGGGTGTCTTTGCCGCAGGCGATGCGACGACCGTGCCTTACAAGCAGATCGTCATCGCGATGGGCGAAGGTTCGAAGGCCGCGTTGAGCGCCTTCGACCACCTGATCCGGACTTCCGCGCCGGCGGATGAAAAGGTCGCCGTCGCTGCCTGAAAATGAACATCCCGGCGGACTGCAGGGTCCGCCGGATTCAACTATTGAATCAACGCAGTTACTTCACCGCGAACCTGACGTTGACAGTCTTCTTGTCTGCAAAGGTCACCGTCGCAACAGCCTTTGAGCCCTTCGCGAGCTTGGCGTCACCATTGGCTACCATCGTATTCTCCCCGGCAGCCTCCAGCGGCAACTCCGATTTTTCTGCGCCGTTCAGGACCGTCAGCTTTCCGGTCGCGCCGCTCGTCGCCCTGGGCTTGCCGTGGTCTTCAACGTAAATCGTCGCTTTGCCGTCCTTGTTGACGAGCTCGAAGTGCAGATCGCTTGCGCTGCTCACGACGCCGCCATGCTTGGGCTTTTCGCCATGTGCGAGGGCGTTGCCGGATCCCGCTGCTGCCGCCACCATTGCCACCAGGGCCATCAGTTTCTTCATTGATTTCTCCATATGGGCAGCGGCTCTGTCATGGGCGCCGCTGCAACAGCCCGTTCTAATACGCTTCCTTCGATTCGCCTGCAACAAGTGTTTCCAGCGGCCTGCGTCCCACCAGCCAGAAAATCAGCGGAGTCAACAGCGAGTCGAGTATCGTCGAGCTGACCAGCCCGCCGAAAATCACCACAGCGACCGGATGCAGGATTTCCTTGCCGGGAGCATCGGCGGCCAGCAACAGCGGCACGAGCGCAAACGCGGCAACCAAGGCCGTCATGAGCACCGGCGTCAGGCGTTCCAGCGAACCGCGCACGATCATCGGCATCCCGAAGCTTTCGCCCTCGAACTTGCACAGGTTGATGTAATGGCTGACCTTCAGGATGCCGTTGCGCGTCGCAATGCCCGCCAATGTAATAAAGCCGACCATCGACGCCACGGAGAGCGAGACGCCAGCAATCCACATCGCGATGACGCTGCCGATCAATGCGAACGGAATATTCCCCATGATGACCAGCGCCAGGACACCGGATTTGTAGCGGGAGTACAGCACCAGGAAGATCATCGCCAGCGAAACCAGCGACAGGCTGATGATCAGTTTCGTCGCCTGTTCCTGTGCCTGGAACTGCCCCTCTATACTGACAAAGTAACTGCCCGGAAGCTGGGTCGCAGCAATCGCCTTGCGCACGTCGCCGATGACGCGGGACATGTCCGAGCCGTCCGTGTTGGCATAAACGACAATGCGCCGGCGCCCGTTTTCCCGCCCGATCTGGTTCGGACCGTCACCTTCTTCCACTGTGGCGACCTGCGACAGCGGAATCCTCCCTGCCGGGGTGTCGAGCATGACGCGCGCCAGATCCTGGGGAGACCGGCTTTCATCCGGCATACGCACCAGCAGGTCGAAGCGGCGCGGACCATCAACCACCTGGGTCACGCGCTCGCCTTCCGACAGCGTTTGCAAGGCACTCAGCACCTGTCCCGGTGCCAGTCCGTATTGAGCAGCCTTCCGGTAGTCGACACGCACCTTGACCTGCGGGATGAGCACCTGGCGCTCGACAGAGAGGTCGACCAGGCCCGGGACGTTCGACAGCCGGCCGCGCAGGTTTTCCGCCAGGCCGCGCAAGGTATCGAGGTCGTCGCCGTAGATCTTGAGTGCGATCTGCGCCCGCACGCCCGAGAGCAGGTGATCCAGCCGGTGCGAAATCGGCTGGCCAATGGCAATCGAGGCGGGGATCACCGCCAGACGCGCGCGGATATCCGCCATGACCTGCTCCCGGTCACGCGCCGAACGTTTCAGGTCCACGTCGATTTCCGCCGAATGGACGCCTTCGGCGTGCTCGTCGAGTTCCGCGCGCCCGGTGCGGCGGCCGACCTTTTTTACCTCCGGCACTTCCTGGACCAGCGTTTCGGCGAGTGCCCCCATGCGGTTCGCTTCCGCCAGCGACGTGCCCGGGGTGAACGTCATCCCCATCACGAGCGTGCCTTCGTTGAACGCAGGAAGGAAAGCGCGCGGAAAGAACGGCACACTGGCCGCGGCAATAATCACGGCAATTGCCGCCCCCGCCAGGATGCCTTTCGCCCTCGGAAAGGACCATTGCAGGATGCGTGCATCCCATGCCTTCAGCCGCCGCACGACGGGGCTGTCGCCGTGGGCCAGCTGCTTCATGCCTGGCAAAAGGTAGTACGCCAGCACCGGGGTGACTGTCATCGAAACCAGCATGGAAGCAAGAATGGACACGATGTAGGCGATGCCCAGCGGGGCGAACAGCCGGCCTTCGATGCCCGGCAGGGCGAACAGCGGCACGAACACCAGCACCACGATGATGGTGGCATAAACGATACCTGAGCGAACCTCGACCGATGCTTTCCAAATGGTTTCCAGTACCGACAAAGGATTCGCTTCGCTGCGCCGCTGTTTCAGGCGCCGCAGGATGTTTTCCACGTCTACGACCGCGTCGTCGACCAGCTCGCCGATGGCAATTGCAAGGCCGCCCAAGGTCATCACATTGATCGACTGTCCCAGCAGATGGAATGCGACGGCCGTCACGGCCAGGGACAGTGGAATCGCGATCAGCGAAATGGCGGTGGTGCGGAAGTTCAGCAGGAACGCGAACAGGACGATGGCAACGAGGATCGCGCCGTCGCGCAAGGCCTCCACGACGTTATTGATGGATGCCTCAATGAAGTCGGCCTGGCGGAACAGGACCTCGGGCTTGGAGAAGCCGGCGGGCAGACCTTGCGTGAGTTCCGCGAGCGCCTTCTCGATTTCCCGCGTCAGCTTGACCGTGTCTCCGGCCGGTTGCTTCTGGACGCTGACAATCACGGCCGGTTTGCCGTTCATGCCCGCGTCCCCCCGCTTGAAGGCAGGCGCGTACCGTACGGAAGCCACCTGCTCGAGCAGGATGGGCGTACCGTTGCGGAACGCTACAGCCAGTCCCTTCACGTCATCGAGCCTGTTGGTCCGGCCGAGGTTGCGGATCAGGTATTCCCGGCTGTTCAGGTCGATGAAGCCGCCGCTGGTGTTGCCCGCGAAGCCTCGCACCGATGCTTCCACCTGGTCGAGCGTCACGTTGAATTGCGCCATGCGTGCGGTATCGGGCTCGATGCGCAACTGCCGCACGTCGCCGCCGATCGGAATGACTTGCGAGACGCCGGAAATCGACAACAGCCGCGGGCGCAGCACAAAGTCCGCGTATTCCCGGGCCTGCATCGGGCTGGCTTTCGATACGTCGATGGGCAGCGCAATCAGCATGATCTCGCCCATGATGGACGATACCGGCCCCATGACCGGCGTGATGCCGCCGGGGAGCTGCTCCCTGACCAGAGTGAGGCGTTCCGATACCTGCTGGCGATTCCGGTAGATGTCGGTGCCCCAATCGAATTCGGCGTACACGATCGACAGGCCGACCCCGGACACCGATCGCACGCGGGTCACGCCGGGCATGCCGTTGAGCGAAGTCTCGATCGGGAAGGACACCAGCTGCTCGACTTCTTCCGGCGCCATGCCCCCGGCTTCAGCCAGGATGGTGACCAGCGGCTTGTTCAGGTCCGGGAAGACGTCGACCGGCGTGCGGGTGGCCATCAGCGAGCCGTAAGCGACAAGCATGACTGCAGCCGCCAGCACGAACAGCCGGTTGGCCAGGCTAAAACGAACGATCCAGTTAAACATGTGCCCGCCCCTACCGGATCTGGTTGACCAGCGAGGCGCCGGAGACGACCACGCGGTTGTCCGGTCCGAGGCCCTTGACCACCACGACCGTTTTCGCGTCCAGCGGCTTGACCTCGACCGGCTGCGCAATGAAGCGCTCCGCACCGGATTTGATCCACACCACAGGTTCGTTGTTCGGGTTGCGGACCACTGCCTCCGCCGGCACTGCGATGCCCTTGACCTTTTCGTTCAGCCTGGCGACCACTGTTACCGGCTGTCCGACCGCCAGTGCGGCATTCTTCAGGCTGGCCCTGAAGGTAAGGGGCAAGGCCCCGTCGCGCAGGCTTCGTCCGCCTCCGATAAAGGACAGCTCAGCGCCTGGGTAGCCGGCCAGGGCCGCATTGGCGATCCTGCCCGTCAGCGATGCATCCGGCGTTGCCGCTTCGACCACCATGCGGGCCGGGTCAACGATGTCGAACAGCACATCGCGGGCTTCCACGATCTGGCCCGACAAGATGTTTGCGCTGGCAATGATGCCGGAAGCCGACGCGGCAACGGCTTCGTTTCCGCTCACGCTGGCCGCCACGGCCCGTTCACGGCCGATCAGGCTGGTCAGCTCCGCACGCGCCGCTTCGATTTCCTTTTGCGGCACGGTTCCTTCCAATGCCTCGAGACGCTTCACGCGTTGTTCTGCCAACTGGCGGTTGGCACGGATATCGACCAGCAGCGCCTGCTGGTTGCCGCGCTCGACGGCGCTGGCGATCGGCCGGACGTAGGCCAGGACCTGGCCTTTTTCAACCCGCTGGCCGGCAACCGGAAGCCCTTTGGGTCCGGGTTCGATTTTTCCGGCAAACGGCGCTTGCACCCGTCCACCTGCGTTCGGATCGATGCCGACGCGTCCGTTCAATTCCACCGTGAACGGATGCTCGTCTTCACGCGCCATCACTGTCCGGATGGCCATGCGGCGCTGTGCCGCCTTCGGCACATTGACGCTGCCGTCCGGGAGGCGCGCGAGACTGTTGGCGTTGCCTGCCGCAGGGGCATCGAGGTGTTCGCCATTGGGGCCGTGGGCTCCCGGTGCGGCAAGGGAGACAAGCGGCAGCAGAGCTGCCAGCAATAGGGAGATAACAAGGGTCTTGGTTTTGTTGGGCATGATTTTTCCTGTCAGGGCTTGCGGCGCAGCTGGCGAATGACGATGGTGACGAGCAGCGCGGCCAGCAGGACGCCGGCGATTGCCCATGCTGTCAGGCTGGTACGCGGATGGCCGTGGTCGTCGGCGTCTCCATGTGCGCCCTCTCCAGCATTCACCTCCAGCGTACCTTCGAGCAGGTCGCTATCCTCTCCCGCTGTCAATGTAAACAGGAGCGCGTGTTTCCCGGGTTTTGCCAAGGCTTTCAGGAAGTTTTCATCGTCGACGGCATAGTCGCCATGGTCGGCATGGAATCTCGCGACGGTTTTCATGCCGTTGAACTCGACTTCGAGCTTGCCGTTCAGGACAGGTTCGTTCGTGTCGTAGCGGTCGATCAGCATGGAAAGCTCGCCATCCTGCAGACGGCCGACCAGCTCAAATGATTCGGTGAAGGTTTCAATGCGGGGCCCGGCATCGCTATGGACACGCCCGGCGGGCGCGTCCAGATGCTCGCCGTTCGGGCCGTGGGCGCCCGGCGCCCCGAAGGCCGCGGACATGGTCACGAGGCAAAAAAGGAAGATGTTCAAGAGTTTCATGGGGTGATTCCTAATGCTTGATTCAAACGGGCATGGGCAAGGCCGACGGCCATGCGCTGCTGGCTTTCAGCGAACTCGGCGTCATGCAGCTGGCTTTGCGAGCGCAGCAATTCCGCCAGTCCGCGCTCGCCGAGGCGGAATGCCTTTTCGATGAGCGCCATATGTTCGCGTGCAAGTGTCAGGCGAGCCGTTGCCGACTCGAGCGCCTGCCGGGAGGCCGTGAGCTGCATTCGTGCCAGGTCGATGTCCGCCTGGAGAGTGGCCTCGGCTTGCGCCAGCTCCGCGTTGGCCGACGCGATCTGCGTCTGGGCGGCCGTCTCGAGCGGCCGGTTGCGTGCATTCGTGCCAATCGGTATCTGGACGACCACACCTACGCTCGATGCCGAACTGCCTGGACTATCCTTTTCCCGCCGCATCAGCACGCCGATTGTCGGTGGCTCGCTGCGGGTGCGGTTGACCACATCCAGCGATGCCTGGGAGCGCTTCACGGCCGTACGAGCGGCAAGCATGCGGGGATGCGGTTCGCGCAACCCGTCGGCGATCGGTTCCGGCTCGGCAGATGGAATATCCGGCTGGCCGGTCAAGGCGGTGTAACGCGCCTGCGCTTCCTGCAGCTTGGACCGGGCAGAGGCAACGGCGCCCCTTGCGGCCAATACCTTCTGCTGCGCAAGAATGCCGTCGATCCGTGCAAGATCGCCGGCCTCGACACGCTGCATCACTTCATCAGCAATGGCGTCGAGATGGTCTTCGTGGTCTTCGGCCTCGCTCAGTGCCTCTCGCGCGGCAGCAACCGCCCAGAGACGCTCACGCACTTCTCCGGCAACGGCCAGTCGTGCATGGGCGATCTGGGCTTCCAGATCCTCCGAGCTGCTTTCGGCAAGTCCCAGCCGGGCAGATTTTTGACCGGGAAGCCAGACCGGTGCGGAAAGCGACACTTCCGTTTCCCTCACGCCAGCGCGGTCGGTCCAGCGGTCGCTTCTCTGCGCCAGTTCAACGGTCGGCGAGCCGGCAATCCAGGTATCCGCAGCATCGCGGCCGGCAACCATCTCGTTACGACGGGCCTCCAGGGTCCGGCCTTGCGGTGACCGTTCCCAAGCCGCATTGAAGGCCGCCTTCAAACCGGTCGGAACCGATTGTGACAACGCCATTGGCGATGCCAGCGCGGCGGCGAAAAAGAAAACACTTAAACAATATGCACGCATGCAATCTCCATTCGGTATGAAAAAGTCGGAACCGAAGGCAAATACAGTCGGCGCAACAGAACGTTGCGCGGACGAACTCAGCGATAGTCAGGATGCGTGCTGAAATGCCCTCGGTAGATCAACCGAGGGATTGAGGCGGACGCTGTGGTCGTTCAGGAATGGGATTGGGGATAAAGTTGCCGAGGTCGCTGCGGGCAGCCATGAACGGCTCGCTCGAGGGAAATGGTACGGCGATGGACGGCAGCGCGACGCAAGGCTGGGACGCGGAATGTTCCGCGAAGTGCTTTGCCGACTCGCCCGAGTCGTCATAGTGCGTCCCGTGCTCATCATGATGATGGCTCACCCCGTCCAGGTGGTCGATTTCGTGGGCGATGTCAAAGGCTTCCTTGAGCGCAAACGCACCGCCCTGCACGGCAAAGCTGTGCAACGGAAGCAGGAGCATCAGGAAAATGCAGAGAAAGCGACGCACGGGGAAGTCGTTGAACGGGTTGGGCAGTAATTATACCAATGACGTCAGGATCAACGACAACGATAACGGTAACGGTTCCGGAATAGCGTGTTGAACTGGGTTGATCTGAAACATGGATTTTATTCTTCGCTCCGAGGATAGTAACTCTTGCCATAGCTGAAACTGCGGGAGGATGCCATGAAAATCCCCTTCACCGTCGAGCAGTTCTTCGCTGTCTTTCACACTTACAACGAGGCGGTTTGGCCGGCTCAGATTCTGTTGCTGGCGCTTGCCCTCATTGCCATCTTCCTGGTCTTCATCAAACGCCCCATCGCTGGGCCCGCGGTGTCGGCGATTCTTGCGTTTCTCTGGGCATGGATTGCTGTTGCCTATCACCTTGCTTTTTTCACGCGCATCAATCCCTTGGCCTATGGTTTTGCCGGCCTGTCACTGATCGGCGCAGGCGTTTTCCTCTGGCATGGAATCGTTCGAAGACGCCTTCAGTTTGAGGTAGGAAGCAATCTGCATTCGTACGCTGGTGTAACACTGATCGTTTTCGCCCTCCTTGTGTACCCCGTCTGGTCCTGGCTTGCCGGCCACAACTATCCGGCAATGCCGACATTCGGCCTTCCATGCCCTACCACGATATTTACGATAGGGCTGCTGGCATTCCTGAAGGCTCCCGCACCCCGCGCCCCATACATCGTCCCGGTTTTGTGGTCGGCAATTGGCGGACAGGCCGCATTTCTGTTGGATGTGCCGCAGGATCTTGGCCTCGCGGCGGCAGGTGTCGTTGGCGTGTTGATGCTGATGAGGCGGAAGACGAGCCAGTCGCAGGCTGCCACGGCCTGAGAACCGCTTGTCGTAGACGCTATTGCGGAAGTTTCGCGATGGCGCACTTGAGCGCCTCGAAACATGCAGGATCCAGCGCAGTGCCGACTGTCTGCTCCATCATTTCGAGCGCTTTCGGAGCAGGAATCGCCCCCCGATATGGCCGGTCAGCGGTGATGGCATCAAAAATATCCGCAGTGGTGATAATGCGGGTTTCAGTGCAAATGTCTTGTTCCGTCAAACCGCGCGGGTAACCGCCGCCGTCCAGCCGTTCATGGTGGGCACCGGCGACCCGGGCCAGTTCGGAAAAGGCACCGATGCGGCCGAGGATGGTCTCGGTGTAGGCCGCATGCTGCTTGACGGCGTCCCATTCTGCGCGGTCCAGCTTGCCCGCCTTGTCCAGCACGCTATTGCTGACGCCCAGTTTACCGACATCGTGCAGCAGCGCCCCGCGCTTGAGCCAGCGCCGCCGCTCGTGCGACAAGCCAAGCACCTCGGCAATCATGTCGGTGTAAAGCGCGACGCGGACGCTGTGTCCGCTCGTATAGGGGCTTTTCGAGTCGACCACCTGCCCGAAGGCGGCAGCGATATCGTCCAGGTAGTCGTCGTCCAGCGGCACTTCGTAACCGGAAGGCTCCAGAACCTGTACTGCGGTGTCGACGTCGGGGGATTCGAGCGTATTCCAGAATGCATCTGACAGAGCGACCTGTTCAAAGGCGCGGACAAATTCCGGATCGAACCAGTGTCCCGAGCGGCGTCGCACTTCGTCCAGCGCCCCGCCGCGGCCGCTGGCCGTATGGAACACGTCGATGACCTGCGCAAGCAGTGCGATGCGTGAATAGACCGGTATGGCATTTCCTGCCAGCCTGTCCGGCTTGCCATTTCCGTTGTAGTGTTCGTCAAGACTGTAGATGCCGGCTGCGACGCCATCGGGGAAATGCAACAGCCTCGCGATCTCTGCGCCGCGCTGGCAGCGGGTCGCAATGAGGTCATGGGCAATCTCGCTGCCGTTCCGGAAAATGGTCATGACGCTCCTGAACCGCTCTGCCAGACCTGCCTGGAGGCCGGTATGGGTCAGGACAAACGAGAGCACTTGCGGAAGGCTGTCGCCCACGCGCTTGAAATCGCGTTTGAACTGGAGGTCATCGGTCAGGTACAACTCGCAGATGCGTGCCGCATTGCTGCTGCACCCAAGATCCTTGAGCAGCAAGGTGTAATACAGTTCCCAGAGCTGGTCGCCGGACAACCCGGCTTCCCGTCCGACATGCATGCCGATCCAGCAACAGCGAATGCAGTGTCCGGGCGGCTGCCCTTCGGTGAGATCGAGCGCGTAGCTGAACGTGCCAATCAACTCGGACAGCTTGAGAGAAGGTGCAATGGGAAGGACTGCCGCCATATGAGTGTTCGATGCACGACAAGAATTGCCGGATGGCAATGCAATGATTGTACGCGATATGGGGAACCGAGCCGGATGGCGCACCAGAAATACGACACCGTTGTATGGCTACGCTCGACAAGCGGTGGGCGCGAGCCGAACGCTATCCGTTCAATCCGCCATTGCCGTCATTCATTGCGGAAGCTGTTCAGCACTTCCATCATCTGCGCAAACTTCACCGGCTTTTCAAACACGCGCACGAAACCGGCCTGCAGCGCACGGTCCCGTTCCGGTGTGTCGACGTAGCCGCTCACAGCAATCAAGGGAATGCCGGCGAGGTCCGGATCTGCCCGCATGTCCGCAGCCAGGTCGAACCCACTCTTGCCGCCGGGCAGGCGGAGGTCGCAGAAGACCAGGTCGGGCGGGTTCGCCCGCGCACTGTCGAGCGCCATGCGGACGTTGAAAACCGCTTCGGTAACACATCCCATCACCTGGAGCAGGTCGCAGAACAGCTTGGCAAGGTCGCGATTATCCTCCACGACCAGGACGCGCATGGGATATTGCTGCAGAAGGGGGTCGGCGGCCTCGCCTGTTGATGTGTGCATGGTTCTTCTTGGTTGCCGCCCGACATCATGGGCGCCTTCTAATCGCATTGGCGGGACTCGGGCTTACGCGGCACCGGCACCCCGCCCTATCCTGCGGGACCACCATCCGCGACAAGGGATGAATGCACGCCGCAGATGCTCTGGAGCGCCGAATTATACCCGTCGAGCCGGCCGTCCTCCGATCGATACGTACACAGCAACGTGAAACGCAGCCTCCTCGCCAGCCCGATCCATAGTTCTTCGAGGCGGACTGCTGCCGCCCGGTTCCCCGACTCCCATAGCAGTCCGGCAAGCTCGGTAAAAATGCGGACGTCGCCAAAGCGGTTCAACGAGCGCTCCACGAGATTGCCGGCGTGTTCGTGGAAACGTTTGTCATCCGGCATGCCGTTTTCCAATAACCCGGACAGCACCACTTCCGCATCGACATGCCGCAGTTGCCCGTTCATCACTGCATCCACCAGGTCGATGCCGCGTTTTGTCGCCAGTTTTCCCACCATCCGTGCCCAGTGCGCCTGGGGAGCGACGATGACCACCGCCTCGCCGCGCCGCAAGCCCTCCGCAATATATTGGCATGCCGTCTGCACCATCTGCTCGACATGCCGGTAAAAGTGCGCCATATGCTGTCCAGCGCCAACACCGCCTTCGGTCGCCCGGAGGATTGAATCAACCACAATAACTCCCTGTCAATTTGTCTCTCGCCATGTTGTCTGGCCGTCCTCGCCCTTGAGGGTCTCATGAACCAGGGAAGGGAGCGCCTTTCCCTGGTTCATCACACCCTCTGGTCGCTGCAAAAAGACAATCCAGCCACCGTTTTGTTCCACTTCGATACTGCAATTTGGTCGGGCCCGAGCGTTGAAACGCTTTAAGTTGTCACTTGATCTAACCTAATGCACGCATTTTGCCTTCGCTCAATAATGGAACGATTGTCCAGACACTTCCGTCACTGCCTTGCCCATCCGTAATACTTCATGGCGACCGTCCGGCGCCCTCCTCCTGCGGCGAGTCCTCGCCGTGCTGGCGGCGGCGTTGTTGTTCGCGCCGCCCGCTGCGGCACAGGAAACGCTCAGCTACGCAGTGGCGATCGAGGTCGCGGAGGATTACCGCGAGATGCTCACCGAGCACCTGGACCTGATGCGCCGGGCTGGCGACGCCTTGCCGCCGGAGCAGGTCGAAAGGCTGATCGACACGGCGCCGGAACAGGTCAGGGAGTTGCTGGCCACCGAAGGTTACTTTTCCCCGGCAGTGCGCACCCGCGTGGACAGGTCCGGCGCCGAATGGCGCGTCGCGCTCGAAGTCGAGCCGGGAACGCCTGTCCGCGTCACCAACGTGACCATTCGCTTCAAGGGCGGCATTGCCGAGGGTCCCTCAGCCGACGTGGTCCGCATGGACCGGCTCCGCCGCCGCTGGGGGCTGGATCCAGGGGAGGTCTTCCGCCAGTCCGCGTGGACTGAGGAAAAGAACGACCTCCTGAAAAACCTGCTCGCTCGCGACTATCCCACTGCCACGATGACGCACAGCGAGGCGCGCATCGATCCGCAGGATAACAGCGCGGTCCTGACCGTAGAGGTCGACTCCGGCCCCCCATTCACCTTCGGCGAACTCGACATCCATGGCCTGACGCGCTATTCGCGCGCCATGATCGACAACCTGAATCCCATCCAGCCCGGCGAACCCTACTCGCAGGACAAACTGAATGAACTGCAGGCCCGGCTGGAGGACAGCGGCTATTTTCGTTCGGCATTCGCGACGCTCGAACCCGACCGGGATCGGCCCCAACGCGTTCCGGTACGGCTGGACCTCGTCGAGAATCCGCGCAAGCGCCTTGCCCTGGGCGGCGGCTTTTCGACTGACACCGGCGCACGCGCGCAGGTCCGGTGGCTGGACCGGAATTTCCTCATGCGCGACTGGCGGCTGGAGTCGGAACTGCGGATCGACCGCGAAACCCACCTCATCGGCGGCGACATCTTCCTGCCGCCAGTCGGGGCAGGATGGCTTCCTGCCGGCTGGCTGCCCAGCTTCGGCGCCCGCCTGGAGCGCACCACGAGCGGTGGCGAAATAGACGACAAACTGCGCGTTGGCACACGCGTCTCCAGTCCCAATCGCTTCGACGAAAAGTCCTGGGCGTTGACCTACCTCGGTGACCGCCAGCGAATCGGCGATGTCTTCGTCAATAACCGCCAGGCGCTGATCGCCTCCTTCACCTACACCAAGCGCCGCCTCGATCATCCGCTGCGGCCGCGGTCAGGCTACGTCGCCTCCGTGGAGCTGGGTGTTGGACTGCGCGGCATCATCAACGAGAGCAACATCTTCCGCGTTGTCACCCGCAGCACGCTGTTGCGACCGCTGGCTCCGCGCTGGCAAGCGGTACTGCGCGGGCAAGTCGGGCAAGTCTTCGGCGGCGATCGGCTGACCGTTCCGGGCGACCTGCTGTTCCGGGCCGGCGGCGACCAGAGCGTGCGCGGCTACGGCTTCAATTCGCTTGGCGTGCCCCAGAACGGCGCCATCGTCGGCGGAACGGTGACTGCGGTGGTGAGCGCGGAACTGGTGCGCCAGGTGCTGCCGCAATGGGGTGCCGCGGTATTTGTCGATGCGGGCAACGCGGCGGATTCCTGGAACGGATTCCGTTTCGAGCGCGGCACCGGTGTCGGTGCACGCTGGCGCAGTCCGATCGGCCCGGTCAATATCGATCTCGCATACGGCCACGCAACGCGCAAGCCACGGCTGCATTTTTCGGTGGGTTATGGCTTCTGAGTCAAGACCTGCGAGATTCACGGGACGCCGGGCCGCCTTCGCCGTCCTGGCGGTCCTCGCCGTCATCCTCGTGACAGCCGCGTGGCTGCTCGGCACGTCCAGCGGCGCTCGGGCTGCGCTTGCCGCTGCGCGCGCAATGAGCGGAGGCGCATTCGACGCCGACGGGATCAGCGGCAGGATCACCGGCACGCTGCAGATCGAGCGCCTCTCCCTGCCGCAGCCCGATGGCGGCATTGTCCTGACCGACGTGCGGTTGCGATGGCAGCCGGGCAAGCTGATGGATCGAATGCTGCACGTCGAGGCGCTGCATATTGGCCATATGCAGGTGAACACGGCTCAAAAGAAGGAACAGGAATCGCCGAAGCTGCCTGACCGCATCGGACTTCCCTTCAAGCTGCAGGTGGACGACCTGCGGCTGCAAGCGGGCGGGATCCGCCGCGGCGGGGCTGATGTCGTGCGGCTCGGGCCAGTGGCTCTACGCCTCGGCTTCGACGACAATCGCTATGACCTCCAGCTCCACCGCCTGGCGACGGATTCCCCGCTCGGAGGCGGCCGCCTCGCCAACGACTTGAGGGGCAACGCCACGCTGTCGGCCACCCGTCCCTATGCAATTGACGGACGCTTCGCGAGCAACGGCAAGGCCAGCGTTGGCCAGCAGACCTATGACGCGACGGGGACGATCAACCTCAGCGGCTCGCTGCAACAACTGGAATCCGCTCTCGACCTGGCGGTGGACCGGGCAAGCGTGGACGGTACGGTGATCCTCCATCCGTTTTCGGCAAGCCCCCTCGGGCGGGCCAGCCTGTCCGCACGCGCCATCGACCTGAACCGCTTTGACACGCAGTTGCCCACGACCGCGCTGGCGCTTCGCTTGACCTCTGACGAGCGCGGCGCGGGAGAACTGCAGGTCACGAACCCGGAGGCCGGTCTCTGGAATGCGGAGAAGCTCCCGTTGCAGTCCCTGCGCCTTGCCTTCCGCCAGGAAGCCGGACGCGTGGCGTTCGACCGCATGACAGCAGCACTTGGCACCGCGTCCCGCGCCGCAGGCACAGTGGAGGGACAGGGCGAGATTGCCGACGGAGCCATGCAGTTCCAACTCCGTACCGATGCGCTGGACCTGAAGCGGATCGATGGCCGCGCCCGCGCGACAAAGCTGGCCGGCACGGTCGACCTCAAACGCAAGGGCGATACGCAGGAGATCCGGCTATCCCTCAGCGACCCCCTGGAGCGGCAGCAGCGCCTCACGCTCGACGCCCACGCGCTTCTTGCCGATCAGAAGCTGTCGATCCGCCGGGCAGAACTGCGTGCCGGAAGCGGACGCGTCGACATTACCGGGGAGGCATCGCTGGACGGCGAGCAGCCCTTCCGGGCCAAGGGCAAGGTGGATCGTTTCCGCCTGCGCGAACTCGGCAACTTCCCGCAGCTGCCGGAACTCGAGCTGAATGCCGGCTTTTCCATCCAGGGGAAGCGCGTCCCCCGCCTGGAAGCCGACCTGTCCTACGACATTGCCGACAGCCGTCTTGCGGGCCAACCCCTGTCGGGCAGCGGCGAGGTTCGTGTGCGTGGCGACAACCTGGAGATCCCGCGCCTGCTGCTCGCCTCCGGCGCCAACCGGTTGAACGCGGAAGGCCGTCTGACGGGCGACGATGGCATCCTTTCGTTCAGGCTCGAGGCGCCGCAACTCGGGCAGCTCGGCGCCGGCTTTGGGGGCGCCATTTCCGCGAATGGGACGGCGCGCGGCACGCTCGAACGTCCAAGGATCAGTGCCGAATGGACAGCGAGCGCGGCACGCCTTCCCGGCGGCCTCCGTTTCGACCGGATGCAAGGCAAGGCGCAACTGGCCATCGACCGCAAGCGCGCATTGCCTCTGGGGAGCGGGACTGCGGAAGTGGATGCGTCCGGCCTGCAATTCGGCGAGGAACGTGTCGATGCGTTGGCGGGGCGTCTGCGGTTTTCCCCGCAACCGGACGCGCCCCTCGAACTCGTTCTCCATGCAAAGGGAATCTCTACCGGCCGCCTGCGGGCAGAGCGGTTCTCCGCAACCGCCACCGGCACGACGACAGCACACACGATAGCCCTCGCGCTCGATGAAACCGGCCAGACATGGACCACGCGGGCATCGGGCGGACTCTCCCAGCTCGACACCGCCCCACGCTGGAAAGGAATGCTTCAGTCGCTTGACGCCACGGGACGCTTTTCCGCGCGGCTCGCATCACCCGCCCCGCTCCTGCTTTCAGCCGAACGGGTGCAGCTTGAGCAATTCCTGCTCGATGCCGATGCAGGTCGCTTCGCTGTCGAGGTGTTTGCGCGCGATAGTGCGGGAATCGTCACGCGCGGCCGCATCGAGCGGCTGCAGATCGCACGCCTACTGCGCTACCGGCAACCCGCGCCACCGGTCAAGACAGACCTGGTGCTTGCAGGCGAATGGAATGTGCGGCTCACCGAGACACTCAGCGGTTCGCTCGGGTTGCGCCGCGAGGGCGGCGACCTGACTGTGCTTGCCAACGCGCCGGTGTCACTCGGCCTCTCGGCACTTGCCGCCAGTGCGACGGTCACGGCCGGCCGGCTCAATGTGGACGTGCTGGTCGAGGGTAAACGTCTCGGCAGCATCCAGGTGACAGGCGGTACCAGGATTGGCAACGGCGACAACCGACTTGCCATTGCACCCGACGCTCCCCTGTCGGGCAGTGCCAGGATCAACATGCCGTCGCTTGCATGGATCGCGCCGCTGGTCTCGCCTTCGATGGCACTGGAAGGCAACCTGAAGGGCGATGTCACGATTGGCGGCAATGCCGACCAGCCGCAGCTAGCGGGGCGCGTCTCCGGGGAATCGCTGCGGGTGGCGCTTGCGGATCTGGGCCTGGACCTGCGTCAGGGCGTCCTGGACAGCGAGTTCCAGGGCACGCGCTGGCTCGTGCGCAACCTGAACTTTCAGGGCAACGAAGGACGCGTTTCCCTTGCCGGCCCCATCGACCTCAGCGGCGGCGCCGTCGGGGCGAACCTCTCACTGCTCGCGGAGCGGTTCGCCCTTCTTGATCGCAGCGACCGCCGTATCGTCATCAGCGGCGCCAGCGAACTTGCATGGCGCGGCAACCAGGGCAAGGCCACCGGGACCTTCACCGTCAATTCCGGTTTCATCGACCTGGGCAGCGCCAACAAGCCGCGCCTCTCCGACGACGTCGTCATCGTCGGCCAGGAACAGAAGAACGGTGCAAACAAGACCGCGTTCGACCTCGACATCACGGTGGCGCTCGGCGATGCCGTCGTGCTCAGGGGGCGCGGACTGGACGCCACGCTGGGAGGCCAGGTCCGTCTGCTGGGCAAACCGGGGGAGGCATTGCAGGCGCAAGGATCGATCCATGTCGCCAAGGGCACCTACAGTGCATACGGACGCGAACTCGCGATTGAACAGGGCACGCTGCGCTTCCGCGGGCCGCTCAACAATCCCTCCCTGGACATCCTCGCGATGCGCCGCGGGCAGGAGGTGGAGGCCGGTGTCTCCGTCCGCGGTACCGCCCTCACCCCGCGCGTGACACTAGTATCGGAACCGCCCGTACCGGACGCAGAGAAGCTGTCCTGGCTGGTCCTCGGCCGCGGACTGGCCGCCGCTGGCGACACCGACATCGGGGCCTTGCAGAGCGCCGCCGGCGCACTGCTGTCCGAAGGCGCGAAGGCCGGGGTGCAATCGCGCATCGCCAGCACTTTCGGACTCGACACCTTTAGCATCGGCACCAGCCAGGACACGCTGCAGCAAAGGATTGTCACCATCGGCAAACAGGTTTCCTCGCGGTTGTACCTGAGCTATCAGCAAGGACTGGAAAGCGCGGGCAGCGTGGTGCAGGTCCGGTACGCCCTCTCGCCAAAGCTGTCGCTCGAAGCGGAAGCGGGTTCCCGCAGTGCAATCTCGCTGTTCTACAACATCGCCTTCGACTGAATTGAACAAATGGCAGGAGTTTGCGACCAAGAGTAAATAAACTCGAGGAGGAATCCATGCAAACAGTCTCGTCCGGGATCCGCTGGTGGTTCGAATCGCTGGACAAGGTGCGGAGGCGCCGTGGGAGCGCCATGGACCAGCTGGGCTATGGTCCCACCGAGAGTCCTTACCAGACCGCCCTCTCCGTCCCCGGTGTCCGACTGCGCTTCTACGGCGGCAATCCAGCAAGCAACAGCATCGCACTCATCGTACCTGCCCCGATCAAACGCCATTACATTTGGGACCTCGCGCCGGAATGCAGTGTAGTGCAGCATGCCATGCGCGAAGACATGCAGGTCTACCTGGCGGAATGGACCGATCCATACGAACACCAGAACCGTCTCGGGCTGGCCGATTACGCTTACAGGATGCTGGACCAGTGCGTACGCGCGATCCGCACCACACATCCCTCGTCGCAATTATTCCTGCTCAGCCACTCGCTGGGCGGGATCTTTGCTGCGATCTACTCGGCCATGCGTCCCGAACAAGTCGCCGGACTGGTGCTCGTGGAAGCGCCGCTGCACTTCGGCGACGCCTCCGGCTCGTTCACACCGCTCGTCGCCTTCGGGCCGCCTGCCGACAAGGTGGCGCAATTCTTCGACCATGTGCCTGGCTCGGTACTGAGCATGGCCAGCGTCATCGCGTCGCCGGCGACCTTTAATGTGGAGCGCTACGGGGATTTCGTCGCCAGCCTGGGCTCGAGCCGCACACTCCGGACGCACATGCTGGTGGAACGCTGGATGCTGGACGAATCGCCCCTGCCGGCCCGCCTCTTCGAGCAGGTGGTGGAAGACTTGTATCGCCGCGACAGCCTGATGCGTGGAAGCCTGAACATTGCAGGACGCAGCCTGTCGCCGTCGGAGGTGACCGCGCCGTTGCTCGCGGTCTACGATCCGCACAGCGTCGTCATTCCTCCGGATTCAGTGATCGCATTCCATAACGCCGCCGGAAGCAGGCAGAAACGCCTGCTGGCCTATGAAGGTGACACGGGCGTGGCGCTTGCTCATGTCGGAGCCCTGATGGGAGAGAATGCGCACCGAGTACTGTGGCCGCAGATATTTGCCTGGCTCAGCGTGATCGGCGCGCAGCGGCACTAGCAGATTATCCGGATAGGCTCGTCGTGTGCCCCGTGTGCACCCAACGTTCCTTACCCATTGTTATCATCGGGACGTGCTGCCAGAGAAGTTTGCCGTGATTACTTTGACGTTCCTGTACCCTGGCCGGAGGATGCGTCCGACCCGGTAGAAGCGCCAGAGCTGTTGCTGGTGCCCCCGCCTCCTTTACCGGACCTCATCGACTTCTGCGACTGGCTGCGCTTGCCGGCTTTCTTGGTGGTCGTCGTGTCGCTTTCGCCGGACGACATATTGGCGCCGGACGATTGCTGCGACTGGATTTCCTGCGCGCGGCGCATGACCTCGTCGTAGCGTGCGGGATCGGTGCTTTCCCGGATTTCCGAGGTGGGTGACGGCGTTTGGGACTGCGCGAGTGTGGCGCCGGAAAGCGCCAGCAGCGATGCGGCCAATGCGAGTGATAGCTTCTTCATTGTTACCTCCTTGAACGATGCGAAATGTCACAGTTATTAGGACTATGCAAACGTCCGTGGGTTTCGCGATTGTCAGTAATTCAACGCATCCGAGCTGGAAGTCCCGGAGACCTTGCCTGATGTCATGTCAAAGTGCACGTTGAACAGGCGCGGCATCGTCGTGTCCTGATAGCGCCAGTCCCACACTTCCTCGTTCTTGAGTTTGAACTGCGCGACGGAGCGTGGCTTGCCGAGCATGCGCCTGACCTCATCGCGGCTCATCCCCTGCCGCACCTTGGCAAAGTTTTCCTGGGTCAGGAGCTGGCGGTAGTCCTTGAGCTTGCCGGACTTGTCGATGGTGAATTCCCAGGTCCGGACACCTTCCGGTCCCTTCGGATACTGGAGCGCGCGCGTGCCGTCGTCTTCTTCCCAGACGGTTTCGGGCTGTCCCATGACATTGCGGACATCGCCTTCGGACGAAATGCCTCGCGCCAATTTGTCGAGGCCGAATTCCTCCACCGGACGGCCCTGGCGATCGCAGCCCGAAAAACCGGCTGCAAGCACGGCGAGCAAAATGGCTCCAGTCAGTTTCAGCATGGCACACGTCTCCCAAGTCAGTACCCATGGATGAGAACCGCTTCGGGCGTGCGCGTTTCCGGTGGCGGACGCCCTATTGCGTACCGTCAAACCATTACGTCAGAAGCCGATCCTGCGCCGGCCGGCGTCCGACTTCACGCGGACGTCCTCCGGCACGAGGGAGGACCGTCCCTCCGCTACGGCGAATCCAAGGCCATCGAGCAGGGTCTTGCGCATTTCGCGCGGTGAAATCGTGGACAGCTTGTCGAGCACGCTGTCAGGCAAGTCTTCTTCGACGTGCTTCAGCTTCAGCTCGCGCAGCAAGCCGATGTACACGCGTCTGGCAATCCCCGCCGCTTCGTCCGGCGTCGGCGACGGCACTTCATACACTGCCATGCGCGACAGCAAGGCCGTCGGAATACCCTCCAGGCTATTGGCTGTCAGTACCCAGAACACGTGGCTGGCATCAAGGTCGACATCGATGAATTCATCATGGAATGCGCGCGAGGTTTCCGGTTCGAGCAATTGATAGAGCGCGGCCATCGGGTCGGACTGTGTGGAACCGGTCGCCTTCTCCACCTCGTCAAGCAGGACAACCGGGTTGGCGAACTTGCCTCGTACGAGGCGTTCCGCCACCTTGCCGCATTTCGCGCCTTTCCAGGTTGACGACGAGCCGGTGATGACGAAGCCAGCCGACAATGCGTTCATGCTGATGAATTCGAATTCCGTGCCCAGCACCGACGCAAGGCGTTTGCCGAAATGGGTCTTGCCGACACCGGGGTCACCCAGCAGCAACACGGGCATGACATTGAAGCTGGCGCCGCCGGCGATCGACAGGCCGAGGTAACGCGTCAGGTCGTCCAGCACTTCACGAAAATTCGGGCAATCCTCGTAGAGCGGTTGCAGCGCACTGGTGGACGACGGTGTCGTCACGAAGCGCTCTGCCCCTTTTTCAAGCATGTCTTCATAAAAGGCTTCAAGTTCTGGCGATTTCAGTGCACGCGCCCGTTCCTGGGCGCTTTCGACAGCTTTCACACTGTAGATAGGATGAGAGCGGGCGAGAGTAATCGTCATGTGAGCAGCCTCCTCGAATCATGCCGTTCTGAACGGTCGGAACACAAGCAACATTGCAGTCCTGCATATCCAATATCGTCCGGCAACCCCACTGACTTGATGCACCATTGAAATCAGTGCCGGACAGACTTTGTTCATGCAAGCTTCGTTCCAAGTCTGGAATGATTGACTGTACGAATCATTTCATCGAAATCGAGATGCACTGTCAATCGACCGAGGCGGATTGTTGTGCCGATACAAGGCTGGCAGCAGCAGAGCGCGAGCGCTACTCCGCTGCTGCAGATGAAACAGCCGGGACGAATCAGCTGTTGATAGGAAGGATGGCCATCAGTTCAACGGCCGCGACCGCAATCGACTCAGCGACGTCGATCTCGTTCGTCGCGTGGCTGATCGTATTGCAGCTGACGATCTTGTCGACCCCGGCGGCCCGCAGGTCCTCATATGCGGAGCCGGCGAAAACAGGATGCACGGAGACGCACACCGGTGCCGGCAGGCCAGCCTCCTTCAACTTGCCTACTGCGGCGATCATCGTGTGTCCGGTAGAGGTGATGTCGTCGACCAGCACTGGCGTTCCCCCTTTCCATGCCGACGCATCCAGTGCCGAGACTTCCACATCACGGTCGCCCTTGCGCGTCTTTTCCAGCACGACGTAAGGACAGCGAACCGACTTGGCGACCTTAGCCGCCCACTGCTCGCTCTCGACGTCCGGACCGACGATCACCGGATTCTCCACGTGTTCCGCGATCCAGTCGCCGATGGACGGCGCCGCATGCACCACCTTGGTCGGAATACTGTAGATCTCGTTGAGCTTGTGGTGACGGTGCAGGTGCGGGTCCACCGTGACCAGCCAGTCGAGGAAGTCGGACAGGAAAGCGGCAAAATGCGCCGACGTAATGCCTTCGCCCTCCTTGAATCGCGCATCCTGACGCATGTAGGCGAGGTAAGGCGCAACCAGGCCGACGCGCCGGGCCCCGAGCTCACGCGCGGTGCGCGCGGCGAGGTACAGCGCCATGACTTTTTCGTCGGGACGGTCGAGCGTGCACACGAAGATCACGTCGCGGCCATGCACCTGCGACAGCAGGCGCACATAGGTTTCGCCGTCGGGAAATCGGCGCATCTCCATCTGCCCGACTTCGCAGGAAATCGCACGATCGAGATGCAGTGTGAAGGCTTCATTGCCCGGCATCGCGAAGAGGATCGGTATCATTTTGTTGTTGCTCCAGAGTTGTCAGATTTCCTGTACCTGCACAAGATCTTCCTGTGCATCCGCATAAGTGCGTGCGTAGGCGAGCTCGCCCGGGGAATCGGCGTGGATGGTCAGCACCGGCTGCCCCGCCTCCAGCATGGTCCCGAGAGGCGCGTGGAAGACGACGCCGGCTGCGTGGGCCTTCGGTGCGCCCGCCAGCTTGGCGATGCGCGCCAGCCGGCGGTTGTCGATGGCGACCACGCGCCCGTGGTGCCTCGCCTGCACCCTATGCGTAAAGCGCGCGACAGGCGGCGTACGGATGCCGCCCTGCGCCTCGCATATCGCCTGGAACTTGCCCCACGCCAGTCCACGCTCCAGCACCGATTGCGCCATGGCCCTGCCCTCACCCGGCGCGGCCTTGCCGCCGAGTTCCAGCACCTGTCCCGCAAGCAGCAAGGCGCGTTGCCGCAGATCGGCGGGAGCGCCGGCCTGGTTCTGCAGGACCGCAAGCACATCGTATGCTTCCAGCGCGGGACCGATGCCGCGCCCTACGGGCTGCGCGCCGTCAGTAATGATCGTGCGCAAGCTAATGCCGAGTGACTGTCCCACCGTGACCAGCCGGTCGCTCAGTAATTGCGCCGCTTCCGGCGACCGCACCTTGGCGGTCGGCCCAACGGGGATATCGATGAGCACGTGCGTCGATCCGGCTGCATATTTCTTCGACAGCACCGATGCCACCAGCTGCCCGTCGCTATCCAGCCCGAGCGGGCGTTCGACGCGAATCAGGATGTCATCCGCCGGACTGAGGTTGACGCCGCCGCGCCATGCAATGCAGCCGTGTTCCCGTTCGACGACACGGCGGATTTGCGGAAGGTCGAGGTCGACCGGCGCCAGCGTTTCCATGGTGTCGGCACTTCCTGCTGGAGAAGTGATGGCGCGCGAGGAGGTTTTCGGAATCGTCACGCCACAGGCGGCAACGATGGGCACGACGATCAGGGTCGTGCGGTTGGCAGGCAGGCCACCGACACAATGCTTGTCCAGGACCGGGTGGACATTCCATTGCAGCCGCTTTCCTGCCTGGATCATGGCGCGCGTGATGGACGTCGTTTCCGCGATATCCATCCTGTTGCCGGCGCAGGTGGCGATGAAGGCGGCCATCTCGATATCGGAATAGCGGCCGTCGACGATGTCGCGCATGATCTCGCCGGCCCCCTCCGAGGTGATCGGGGAACCGTAGATCTTGGCTCGGACATGGGAGAAGGACTGCACCGGTGCCGGATGGAAGACCTTGATGTGGTCGCCGTCGTGTCCGCCAAGCGAGCGCCAGGCCGCTTCCGAAAGGCCGGCCTCGTCGACGCCGAGCAACGGCGCGTCGACGACATTCAGGGTGGCAATGATGCGCTTGTTGCCACGCCACACCTCGACACGCGAATAAGCTTCAAATCCCTCGGAGCGGCAGATATGGCAGTCGCGCCGCATGTAGATGACGGGTTCAAGATAGGTATCGATCCCCATGCGCCGCATGCGTAGTGCGTTCGCAGCGCCATTGGCCGGTTTCGTTTCTCCGTGATGCAATCCCATGGCTAGTCCAGTTCGACACTCTCCAGGTAATCGGGAACGCTGCACCGCCATTTCAGGCTTTCCTCGATGCGCCGCCGCAGAGCGTCGGCGGCGTCGGGCTCGCCGTGCGTAATGAAGGTCTGCTTGGGCGGCTGCCGGAACTTCGACACCCACTGCATGATTTCGTCCGCATCCGCATGGGCGGAAAGGTTTTCAATCTGCACCACTTGCGCACGCAGCGGCACGTACTCGCCATGAATCTTGATGGCATCGATGCCGCCGAGCATGGCAGCGCCGCGCGTCCCGCCCGCTTGGAATCCCGCAAACAGGATGGTATTGCGCGGGTCGGATGCAAACGCCTTGAGATGATGCAGCACGCGCCCGCCGGTCGCCATGCCGCTGGCGGCAATGATAACCATGGGCATGTGCTTGAGGTTCAGCGCCTTCGATTCCTCCACCGTGTTGACGAACTTCGCCGCGTTGCACATGGCCCGGCACTGCGCATCATTTAGTTTGTGGTCCTTGCGGTACTCGCGATACAGGGCGGTGACATCCGCAGCCATCGGGCTGTTCAGGTAGACCGGCAATACCGACGATACGGCACCGGATTGCTTGAGGCGATCCATGAAGTAAAGCAAGGTCTGCGCGCGCCCCACTGCAAATGACGGGATGATCACGACGCCGCCGCGCGCTACCGTCTCCTGGATGGTCTTTCCAAGAAGCTCCATCGGATCGGCAGGATCGTGCCTCCGGTTGCCGTAGGTCGATTCCACAACGAGGTAATCGGCGCGGTCGATTTGCGACGGCGGCGCCAGGATCGGGTCATTCGTCCGGCCGAGGTCTCCCGAGAACACGACTGTTGTTTTCCCGACGTCGAGCGTCACCGTGGAAGCGCCGAGAATGTGTCCCGCACGCGCAAGTTCTGCATGCAGGTGTCCCGCAACCGTGAAACGCTTGCCGAACTTCACCGGCGAAAAATACTCGAGCGACTCCTCGGCTTCGGTTTCGGTATACAACGGCAGCGCGGGACTATGCTTCGAATAGGCATGCCGGTTTGCGTAGCCTGCCTCTTCCTCGAGCAGGTGACCGCTGTCCGGCAAGAGGATGCGGCACAGGTCGTACGTGGCTTCGCTGCAATAGATCTTGCCGCGGAAGCCGTTCTTCACCAGCACTGGAATGTAACCGCTGTGGTCGAGATGAGCGTGGGTCAGTACGACCGCGTCGATGGACGACGCCGCTACGGGCAAGTGCGACCAGTTGCGCAGGCGCAGCTGCTTGAAGCCCTGGAACAGGCCGCAGTCGATCAGGATCTTCGAACGGCTCGCGGTGACGAGGTACTTGGATCCCGTCACGGTTCCGGTCGCTCCGAGGAATTGCATATGCATGTGGTGGTCCTCCGCCGCACCGCCTTTTCACCGGCGCTATTGAACTGCGGCAAGCATATGGACACTATGGCCAAAGGGGCATCCAATGCCATTGATCCAGATCAACCATTCCGGAATGCCCGGTTACACGGTACTTCCCCACCTTCCTGCATGTAAGTTTTTCAAAGACATTCTTTTTCCGATGCCCCAACGTGCTGGTGCCCGGCCTGTCATTGGCGGTGTCCGAAACCACGCCATGTGCATGGATATGCTTGCATGCATCTTGCTACCTCCCCGTGTACCGATACGCACACATGAATCGTCATGGGGCGAGGACGAAGGCATAGCGGGTGTATTCATTGACCATCCTCATCATTCGAGCTTTTTGCAGCGCCCTATACTTAAATCGAGCGTGTCCTATCGAGAGTGACAGAAACGTAAACCCATTTCGGATGTCCATTCTGGGCATTCGATAAACTTACGGGGAGCACATGCAATGACCACGCATAGCGACGTCAATCGTACCGAGCAGCAAGACGACCTGCTGAAAAGCCTGATCGAATTCACGAAGGATCATCGGGCT
>Ga0196981_1000094_pt1 | contig 93769 bp, 95 predicted proteins | sample S3_2013CmetaG_FD_155462 | JGI IMG/M metagenome (GOLD analysis project Ga0196981, IMG submission 155462) | Soil microbial communities from Anza Borrego desert, Southern California, United States - S3_20-13C | ecosystem: Environmental > Terrestrial > Soil > Desert | place: USA: California...
GCCCAGGGTGTCAACGGCGGCGTCATCTCGCTCGACGGCAAGGGCGAAACCCAACTGGCCCGCCCGACCGCCGACGGCGTTCGCGAGCCTCTCAACCGCCGCGCCACCATCGGCATCAACTTCTAGGTTGACGTCGAGACCGCTTCCGGCCCCTGGGCCGGGGGCGGACGGCACGGAGAATAACAGAGCCGCCGGCCCTTCGCGGGGCCGGCGGTTTTGCTTTGGACCCCGGGCAGGACGGGCGGGGTGGCCAAACCCCGGCCCGACCGCTATCTCCCGGCCACTGTTGAAGGGGGCGAACCCGCATGCGCGTCGCAATGATCGGAACCGGCTACGTGGGCCTGGTCTCAGGGGCCTGTTTTGCCGATTTCGGCCACGACGTGACCTGCGTCGACAAGGATCCCTCCAAGATCGAGCGGCTCGAGCGGGGCGAGATCCCGATCTTCGAGCCCGGACTCGACGACCTGGTCGCCGCCAACGTCCGCGACGGCCGCCTGTCCTTCGCCCTCGACGGGGCGGAGGCGATCCGGACGGCGGACGCGGTCTTCATCGCCGTGGGCACGCCGTCCCGTCGCGGCGACGGCCACGCCGACCTGTCCTATGTCCATGCGGCCGCCGAGGAGATCGCCGGTCTGATCGAGGGCTTCACCGTCATCGTCACCAAGTCGACCGTGCCGGTCGGAACCGGCGACGAGATCGAGGCCATCATCCGCGCCCGGCGGCCCGACGCCGACTTCGCGGTGGTTTCCAACCCGGAGTTCCTGCGCGAAGGCGCGGCTATCGAGGACTTCAAGCGACCTGACCGGATCGTGGTCGGGGCCGAGGACCCGCGCGCCCAGGCGGTGATGCGCGAGATCTATCGTCCGCTGAACCTGAACGAAACGCCGATCCTGTTCACGGGCCGGCGCACGTCGGAGCTGATCAAGTACGCGGCCAACGCCTTCCTGGCCATGAAGATCACTTTCATCAACGAGATGGCCGATCTGTGCGAGAAGGTCGGCGCCGATGTCCAGCAGGTCGCGCGCGGGATCGGCCTCGACAACCGGATCGGATCGAAATTCCTGCACGCCGGCCCGGGCTACGGCGGCTCCTGCTTCCCCAAGGACACCATAGCCCTGGTGCGCACTGCGATCGACGCGGGGTCGCCGGTGCGGCTGATCGAGACCACGGTCGAGGTCAACGACGCACGCAAGAAGGCCATGGCGCAGCGCGTCTCGGCGGCGCTGGACGGCGATCTGGCGGGCAAGACCATCGCCCTGCTGGGCCTGACCTTCAAACCCAACACCGACGACATGCGCGACGCGGCGTCGCTGGACGTGGCCCCGGCCCTGATGGCCATGGGCGCGACGGTTCAGGCCTTCGATCCCGAGGGCATGAAGGAGGCCGCGCACCTGCTGCCGGGCGTGGTGTTCAAGGACGGCCCCTATGACGCCGTCGAGGGTGCGGACGTGGTCGTCATCCTGACCGAGTGGGACCAGTTCCGGGCCCTGGACCTGAACCGGGTCAAGCGGCTGTTGCGGCAGCCGGTCATGGTGGACCTGCGCAACGTCTATCGGCCCGAGGACATGCGCGCGCGGGGCTTCCGCTACGCCTCGATCGGAAGAAGCTAGGATCGGTTGAGGAGGAATCGCTTCGCGATTCCGCCGATGCCGTGAATCAGGCTCCAGCATGATCCTGGAACGATCCGAGTTTGGACGCGATCGCGGCCAAACCGATTTCGCTCTAGGGCAGCGAGGCCTGGATCAGCACGGGCCGGTCCTTCGCCTGGGCCTCCGGCTGGGGGAGCAGGGTCCGGCCTGCGCCGATGACCAGCATCGCCGTCACCACCGCCGACACGACCGCGATCGCGCCGAGTCTGATTCCATCGGTGATTTCATGGTCCGGACGCACGCATTCCCCCGAGTCGAAACGGCGTTTGTTATCCAGCATCTACGCGCCGCCGCCGCAAGTCACGGAACAGTGTCCGGCCACAAAAAAGGCGGAGCCGAAGCTCCGCCTCTCTCGTTGGCGCGCTATCGGCCCGTGCGCGGCACGGGCCTGCCTGGGCGCGTTTGGCGCTAGCCGCGGAACGGCCGGATCACGATCTCGACCCGCCGGTTCTGGGCCTTGCCTTCGGCCGTGACGTTGGTGGCCACCGGCTCGCTCTCGCCGCGGCCGTCGACGTAGAGGCGGTCGGCCAGAACGTTGCGGCTGACCAGATACTGGGCCACCGACGAGGCGCGCTGGCGCGAGAGGTTCAGGTTGTAGTCTTCGGCGCCATCGGAATCGGCGTGGCCGACGACGTCGATGACCGACTGGTCATAGCGGTTCAGCACCGCCGCCACGTCATCGAGAGTGGCGTTGAAACGCGGGCTGATCGCCGACTGGTTGGAGGCGAAGGTCACGTCCGAGGGCATGCGCAGGACGAGGTTGTCGCCCTGGCGGGCCACCCCGACGCCGGTGCCCGACAGTTGGGCTTCCAGTTCGCGCTGCTGACGATCCATGTAGGCGCCGACGGCCGCGCCGCCGAGGGCGCCGATGCCGGCCCCGATCAGGGCGTTCTTGCGGCCTTCCTCGGAATTGGAGGTGTTGGTCAGATAGCCCAGCACGGCGCCGCCGAGCGCGCCGGCGATCGCGCCGGTGGCGGTGTTGTTCCGGCGCGGGGTGGAGCTGTAGGGGTCGGTCGTCGTGCAGGCGCCCAGCAGGGCGATGACGCTGACGCCGGTTATGAGAAGTTTGGCGTGCATGATGGAATGGTCCTTCCAGTTCCTGGTTGACGGCGGAACGCGGCCTTACGGTCAAGGTTCCCACCTGTACCGCCGGTGAACGGCCGGCAGGCGCGGATTCATCCGCGGCGAACGCCGGCGCCCGTGCTTTGCCAAGATCGGCCCACAGGGCGTATGGAAACGCCCGAATGTAGTTTTGAGGTCCCGCAATGGCCGACAGCCTGAGCTCCACCGCCGCCCGCCGCTCCATCGAACCCGTGTCGATGACGCTCTACGACACCGACTTCCAGGCCTTCGCCGACAGGCTGGGCGAGTCCTTCAAGCGCTACGGCTTCGCGGTCATCGCCGACCATGGGCTGGACGAGACGGTGATCGACGCCGCGCTGGACGACGCCAAGGCCTTCTTCGCCCTGCCCGAGGACGTGAAGCGCCAGTACCACCAGCCGGGAACCGGCGGCGCCCGCGGCCTGACCCCGTTCGGGGTCGAGGCGGCCAAGGGCGCGGCGACGGTCGACCTGAAGGAGTTCTGGCATGTCGGGCGCGAGCTGCCGGAGGGCCATCCCTACCGGAAATATATGCGCGACAACGTCTGGCCGACCGAGATCGAAGGCTTCCGGCCCCACCTGTACGGCATGTTCACGGCCATGGACGAGCTGGGCCGCAAGATCCTGCGCGCCATCGCCCGCTATCTGGAGCTGGGCGACGATTTCTTCGAGGACAAGGTCCAGCTGGGCAACAGCATCCTGCGCATGCTGCACTATCCGCCGGTGCCGGCCGACGCGCCCGGCGTGCGCGCCGGCGCCCACGAGGACATCAACGTCATCACCCTGCTGCTTGGCGCCGAGGAGGCGGGCCTGCAGCTGAAGGACGCCGACGGCGAATGGCTGGACATCGCCCCGCCGCCGGGGGCGCTGGTGGTCAACATCGGCGACATGCTGCAGCGGTTGACCAACCATGTGCTGCCGTCGACGACCCACCGGGTGGTCAATCCGGCCCCGGAGCGGCGCGGCTTCGCCCGCTATTCGACGCCGTTCTTCCTGCACTTCAACCCGGATTTCATGATCGAGACCCTGCCGGGCATGGTGTCGCCGGAGAACCCCGACCGCTACGCCGGCAAGGCCATCATGGCCGAGGACTTCCTGACCGAACGGCTGAAGGAAATCCGGCTGATTTGAGTGCGCTAACGCTCGCCGCGCGGCGCTCGCTGCTTGAGCGCGTGGTGAGTGCGCTATCGGCCCGCGCGCGGCGCCGAACCCGCTTGAGCGCAGGGCGCGGCGTCGGAGGGCGCCGCGCCTGTTCGTTATTTGGAGATCCGCAACTGGGTGATGTCGCGGCCGATCGCGGCGAAGGCGTCGGACAGGTCGCCGGCGCTGGCTGCGATGTGGAAGTTCGTCGGTGTGCTCGCGCAATAGGCCAGCACATCGGCGGCGTCGCCGGTCGCGGAAATCTGGAAGCCCACCGTGTAGACCAGAATGCCCCTGGCCTTGATCGCGTCGCAAAGCGTCCGGCTCTGAGTGAAGGCGTCGCCGTTGGTGGCGGCGCAGTTGTTGCGATAGGTGCCGCTGGTTGCGCCGGTGTACATGTCCGGGACCGCCTGGCAGTAGGCGGTGTTGAACTCGCCGTCGGTCATGATGACCATGGCCTTCAGGGTTTCCGACGCGTCATAGGGAGCCGCGGTCCCTGAGGACCACATCGCGCTGAAGGTCGGCGACAGGGCGTACCAGCCCCAGCCGATACCGATGTGGCCGGCGGTCGTGCCCTCGACCTGGAAATTGTTGATCGCGGTCGTCAGGCTCGATTTGCTGCTGGTCAGGGGCATGACCGCATTGCCCAGGCAGCCGCCGCTGGTGTCGGGATAGTGCCGGCCGACGTAGGACGAGGCGCCGGTCGGCCGGGCTTCGGTCCAGGCCTGGGCGCCGGTGCGCTCTGTGACGCACGAACTGATCCTGTTGGCGACGAGGTCTTCGTAGACGTTCTCGAAGGCGAACCAGGTGCAGCCCGCCTGGGCGCACCATGACCTGCCGCCCGAACTATAGGGGTTGATCGTCGAACCGTCGTCCGGATCGATCGTGTAGGTGTTGGTCGTGACGTTGCCGACGAGATAGGTTTTGTTGTTGATCTGGGTCATGCCGTTCACATCGGTGATGCGAACGTACTGGTTGTTCAGGAGGCCGTGATTGTTGGCGGTGATGGTGATCGAACAATCGTTGTTCTGGCATTTCTGCACGCGGCCGCTGCCATTGTAGTTACTCCAGCCGCGGCTATCCACGCGACTGCCGCTCATGGTCCATAGCTCGAAGGTCGTGTTCGTCTTGTTGGTCACGACATAGGGTTTGTTGTTCAGCTGGGTCATGCCGGTCGCGCCAGTGATCCAGACGATCTCGCCGTTGAGGAAGCCGTGGTCGGTGCTCGTCGTGACGACCGCCGGACGAGCCCTGGTCACTCCGGAGATGGTCCGCTGGGTGCCCGACAGGTTGATGACGGCGTTGCTGATGTTGACCGACGTGGTCACGCCGCCGCGCACCTGGGTCAGGTAGCTGCTGCCCGGGTTGACCGAGTTCGAGTACGGCACCAGGGCGATCTTGGAATAGTAGGGCGTCTGCACGTCCTGGACGACCAGTTCGACGAGGTCCTTGGCCGCTTCGATCAGCGCCGCGATCCGCTCGCCGGCCATGGAGCCGGTCAGGTCGAGCACCAGCGCCACCTCGATATTGCGGGACGACCGGTCGACCTCGGAATGGCTGCCCACCGGCAGATAGTCGTCCATCAGCTGGCCGTAGGGCGGCAGGAAGATGTTGGCGACCAGGGTCTTCACCTGAACCCGGGCGTCGGCGACGACCACGTCCTCGTCGCTGAGGATGAAGCTGGTCTGATCCTCCTCGAGGGTGACGTTCGGATAGGCCTGCAGATTGGCCTTCAGCGCCGCGAGGCCGACGCGCTTCAGGTCGGCGTCCTCCGTATAGGGCGACCGGGCCGCCGCCAGGGCCGCGGCGTCGAGGGCGTCCTGCAGGTTGACCTTGACGGTCGACATCCGGTGGATGTCGACGCCGCCGAAAACCATCAGCAGCAACACTGGCAGGCTGAGGCCAAACAGCATGGCGACGTTGCCGCGCACGTCCCCCGCCAGGCGCCGGGCAAGGGCCCCCACGCCGCCGCACACACCGTCAAGCCAGGTCTTGCACCCCATCCGTTCCAGCCGCCGTCCCGCCGCGGGCGCAATTCGCCCACGGTCTTCCGCGCGACTGTGGCGCAAGCCGGTTAAGAGAAGGTCCAACAGCGAAAGTTAATCAGACCCTCGTCCGGCGGGACTCAGGCCTCCCAGCCGCAGTCCTTGCCGCGGTTCCGCTCGGTCAGCCAGGCGTTCAGCGGGGCGAAATAGTCCGCCACGGCCGAGGCGTCGTTGCCGGTCTCGCCGGTAAAGGCCTGCATAGCCTCGGGCCATGGGCGCGACTGGCCCATTTCCATCATGGCGTTGAAGCGCTGGCCGACGTCCTCGTTTCCATAGATCGAGCAACGGTGCAGCGGACCGGTCCAGCCGGCCTGCTTGCAGGCCGCACGGTGGAACTGGAACTGGTAGATGTGGGCCAGGAAGTAGCGGGTGTACGGGGTGTTGCCGGGGATGTGGTACTTCGCGCCCGGGTCGAAGGCGTTCTCCGGACGCGGTCCGGGCGGAACAAGGCCCTGGTAGCGCAGCATGTTGGCGGTCCAGGCGTCGTTGTATTCGGCCGGCGTTGTCTCGCCGTTGAACACGCCCCAGCGCCAGCGGTCGACCATGAGGCCGAACGGCAGGAAGGCGATCTTGTCGAGCGCCATCTTGAGCAGGAAGGGGATGTCCTCCGACTCGCCCGGCACCGTGTCCAGCAGGCCGATCTGGTTCAGATAGGTCGGGGTCAGGGCCGACAGGCCGACGAAATCGCCGATGGCCTCGTGGAAACCGTCGTTCGCCCCGTTCTTGAACAGGAACGGCTGATCCTTGTAGGCGCGCTGGTAGTAGTTGTGCCCGAGCTCGTGGTGGACGGTGTAGAAGTCGTCGCCGTTGACCTGGGTGCACATCTTGATGCGGATGTCGTCACGGTTGTCGAGGTCCCAGGCCGAGGCGTGGCAGACCACCTCGCGGCCCTCGGGCCGGGTGATCATCGACCGCTCCCAGAAGGTCTGCGGCAACGGATCGAGGCCCAGCGAGACGTAGAAATTCTCGCCGGTCCTGACCATCTTTTCGGCGTCGTAGCCCTTGCTGACCAGCAGCTGGGTCAGGTCGTAGCTGGACTCGCCGCCCGAGGTCGGGGCCACGACGTCATAGATATTGCCCCACTGCTGCGACCACATGTTGCCGAGCAGGTCGGCGCGGATCGGGCCGGTCTCGGGCTGGACCGCGTCGCCGTATTTCGCGTTGAGACGGTCGCGCACATAGCAGTGCAGGTTTTCGTAGAAGGGCTTCACCTGCTCCCACAGCCGGTCCGTCTCGGCGGCGAAGGCGTCGGGGTCCATGTCGTAGCCGGCGCGCCACATCGCTCCGGTGTCGGCGAAGCCAAGCTCGCGCGAGCCCTCGTTGGCGATCTCGACCATGCGGGCGTAGTCGGCGGCCATGACCGGCGAGATGGTGCGCCAGCCCTCGTACAGGGCCCTGGTGTCGGCGGGGTCGCGGCTCTCGGCCATCAGGATGGTGGCGTCGTCGAGCGTGATCTGACGGCCCTTGAAATCGAATTTTCCGGTGGCGTAGGTCGAGTCGAGTCGGGTGGTGATCTCGGCCAGTTCGGTGGCCGCGCCGGGCCGGTTCGGGGCCGGCAGCACGATGCCGAGACGCAGCAGGTTCAGCTTGCGGCGGACGTCGGCGGGAACCTCGACGTCATTGAAGGCGGCCGCGCCATTGGCCAGTTCGACCTGCAGCTCGGTGTACTCGGCGTTGATCCGGCTCTCCAGCCACATGGTGTCGTGGGTGATGTTGGTGGCCCGGGTCCACTGGATGCGGGCGGCCTCCTCGCTGAGGTCGGCAAGGCGCTTTTCGGCGTCGGCGACAAAGGCCACAGCCGCTTCGGCCGTCACCGGACTCGCTGTGGCGGCGGCCGCGGCGTCTGCGGCAGCACGGGCATCAGCGGCGGCCGCGTCCAGATCGTCGTCACCATAGCTGGCGCACCCGGCGGCGAGGCCGAGGGCGCAGGCGGCGGCGGCCGTCATCAGGGTGCGTTTCATGGAGTCCTCCCGGGTATCTGGCGTCAGGCGGTTGCTCCGCCTTTTCGGCGCGCAGGTGAGGCGAGCGGAGCCGTGTCGTCAAGCGGCGCGGTTCAGCCCAGCACGCAGGCGGCGAGGCCGTCGCTGCGCACCGTGCCCATGGCGGCCTGAACCCGCGAGGCCCGGCGGCGCACATAGGGTCCGGGCGACGAGGCGTTGTAGCGTCGGGGCGACGGCAGGATGGCCGCCAGCCGCGCCGCCTCGCGCGCGCTGAGGTCGGCGGCCGACTTGCCGAACCAGTGACGCGAGGCCGCCTCGGCGCCGTAGACGCCGGGGGCCCATTCCGCGACGTTCAGATAGACCTCCATGACCCGGCGCTTGCCCCACAGCGTCTCGATCAGGACGGTGTAGCCGGCCTCCAGCCCCTTGCGGATCCAGTCGCGGCCCGGCCAGAGGAAGACGTTCTTGGCGGTCTGCTGGCTGATCGTCGAACCGCCGCGGATGCGGGTTCCGCCGCGCTTCTCGGCCCGGGCGTTGGCCTTCAGCGCCTTCTCGATGGCCTTTATGTCGAAGCCGCGGTGGGCGCAGAAGGTCGAGTCCTCGGAGGCGATCACCGCCTCGACCAGACGCGGCGAGATGTCGTCCAGCGAACGCCAGCGATAGGACAACCCCTCCCCTTCGATGGTCCGGGTCACCATCAGGAAGGTGGCGGGCGGGGGAACGAAGCGCTGGATCCCGACACTGACCAGCAGCAGCAGGACGAGCAGCGCCAACACCCTGAGCACCGGCCGCTTGCGTCTGGTCTGCACGACATCCCCCATCGGCGAAGGTTGGCCCGTGTCGGCGGTCCGGAGCAAGTGGCGCCGGACGACCGCGTCAGACGTCGGCCACGCCGGCCTGGCCGTCCTCGTCCGCCCAGGCGACGCGACGGGCGTCGGCGCTCATGGCCAGGGCGGTGATCGGCGCGCCCTTCCCGGCCTTGAGGAAGTTCAGCCCCTGCCCGGCCGGATGGGCCAGCCAGACGCGGCCGTCGTCGAGACCGGCCGCGAGGACGCCGTGCTTCGGCTGCGACGCCACCAGGGCGACGAGGCTGCCTTCGTCGAAACCGATCTCGGTGGCTTCGCGGCCCATCGGGCCGTTCGAGCCGATGAAGGGCCACAGCACCGCCCCCTGCGCGCCCGACGTGGCCAGCAGCTGGCCGTTGGACAGGAAGCTCATGGCGCGGACCTTGGACGGATAGCCGCCCATGCGCAGGTTCTTCTGGTCCTTGATGCGCCAGCCGTGCAGCTGATTATCCTGCATGGCGGTGACGACGAAGGCGCCGTCCGGCGACCAGCCGACCGCCGTGTGCGATCCGGCCCATTTGAGAAAGGTCGGCTTCTGGTCGGCGATGCGGGCGAACCACAGGGCCGCGCCGCCGTAGGTCGAGGTCGCGATACGGCGGCCCTTCGGTTCGAAAGCCACGCCCGAGACGGTGCGTTCGTGCACGAAATCGCGGCGGAAGCCGGCGTCCTTCGCGTCGATCACCGACAGGGTCTTGCCGGCCGAGAAGGCGATCAGGCCGCTTTCGGCCGAGGCGTCGATGGCGTCGATCCACTGGCCCTTCGCGGTGGCCAGCACGCCCGCGTCGCCACGGCGGTGCCAGATCACCCGGCCGTCGTCGCCGCCGGTGACCACCCCATCGCCCGACGGATGGACCGCCGCGCACAGGATGGCCCCGTCGTGGGCGGCGCTGAACTCGCCCCCCTCGAAGCGCACCGACCCGTCGCCGAGCGCGAAAACGGCGCCGGTCCGATCGAACAGGGCGGCAGTGATCTGGGCGTCGTAGGTGTGGGTCTTCATGAGGTCCGTTTAGAGCCCGCCCGGCGCGCGTCAACGCGCAACGGCGCATCACGCGCGAGGGTGCGTCTCCACCCAGCGCCGGGTCATCAGGTCCGCATTGGCGTAGGCCTCCTGCAACTCGACGCTCCAGTAGGTCAGCCGCTCCAGCGGGATCGGCTTGCCGGAGACGGCGCAGACCACATAGTCGCCGGTCTGCAGGACGTCGAAATCGGGCGTGCCGTAATGCAGGATCGCCTGGCGGGTCTCGACGGAGAGCGGTTTGGGCGGCGGGTTCACCACGGCAACTCGCGGCCGTTCCAGCCGATGAAGCGGTGCTCGCCCGCGCCGGCGTGGCTCTCGATCTGGTCGGCGATGCCCCGGGCGCTGGTCGGCACGTCGATGGTCGCGCCGCGGCCGCCCATGGCGGTCTTCACCCAGCCCGGATTGACCGACAGGACGGTCAGGCCCCGCGCCTGGCCGGGACCGACCCACAGGCTGCGCGCCAACATGTTCTGGGCCGCCTTGGAGGCGCGGTAGATGTCATAGCCGCCGGAGCGGTTGTCGGCGATCGAAGCCATGCCAGTCGACATCAGGGCGATGACGCCGGTCCTGGGCCGCACCCGGTCCGCAAGCGCCCAGGCGAGGCGGGCCGGACCAAAGGCGTTGGTCTGCATGATCTGGTTGATCTCCTCCGGCGAGGCCGTCGTCATCTCTTCGGGACCCATGATCCCGGCGTTGAGGAACAGCAGGTCCAGCGGCCGATCGACACGGTCGGCGAGCGCCTGGATGTCGCCGTCGTGGGTGACGTCGGCGCGAAGGACGGTGAGCCGGCCAGTGCGGTCCATGGCGGTGAGTTCGGCCTCAGCCCCCGCATCGCGGACGGTGGCGATAACCGACCAGCCGCGAGCCAGATACTCCTCGACCAGACCCAAACCTATGCCGCGCGAGGCGCCGAGGATCAGGGCGGTCTTCGCATCGGTCATGGCCCGGCTCCTTCAGGTCCTCATACGGCGCAAGCCTCGAAACCCTTGCGCAGTTCCGCCTCGTCGAGATCGCGGCCGATGAAGACCGCGCGCGACCAGCGCCGTTCGATCGCGCCCCAGGGCTTCTGCAGCTCGCCCTCGAGGATCATGTGCACGGCCTGGAAGACCAGGCGGCGGTCCTCGCCGGCCACGTCGATGATGCCCTTGGCGCGCAGGATGTTCTGGCCCTGCTCGCCGAGCAGGCGGTCGAGCCAGGCGGTGAATTTGGTCCCGTCCATCGGCCGGTCGAGCGACAGGGAGATGCCCTTGATGTCGTCCTCGTGGGCGTGGCCGCGCGCGCCATGGGCATGCTCGTGCTCATGGGCGTGGCCGTGGTGTTCGTGGTCGTGGTCGTGATCGTGGCCGCAGTGCTCGTCGTGGACGTGACCTTCCTCGCCGTGGCCCGGATTGGCGAACTGCGGATTGATGTCGAGGATGCGTTCCAGATCGAAGCCGCCGAGACCGAGGACCTGGTCGAGCGGCACATTGGCGCGTTCGGCGCGGGTGATCGGGGCCAGTGGGTTGAGCCGGCGCAGGCGGGCCTCGACCTCGACCAGCGCGTCTTCCGAGGCGAGATCGACCTTGTTGAGGATGATCCGGTCGGCGAAGGCGACCTGCTCGCGGGCCTCTTTCGAGTCGTCCAGCCGGGCCATGATGTGTCTGGCGTCGACCAGCGCCGTGACGCTGTCGAGCTGCGTCTTCGCCTTGACGTCCTCGTCAACGAAGAAGGTCTGGGCGACGGGGCCGGGATCGGCGAGGCCGGTGGTCTCGACGATGATGGCGTCGAAAGCCGGCTTGCCGGGGCGCTGACGCTTCATCAGGCCGGCGACGACGCGGATCAGGTCGCCGCGCACGGTGCAGCAGACGCAGCCGTTGTTCATCTCGAACACGTCCTCGTCGGCGCCGACGACAAGGTCGTTGTCGATGCCGATCTCGCCGAACTCGTTGACGATGACGGCGTAGCGCTTGCCGTGGTCCTCGGTGAGGATGCGGTTGAGCAGGGTGGTCTTGCCGGCGCCGAGGTAGCCGGTGAGGACGGTGACGGGGATCTTGCCAGAGGCGGTGTCGGTCATGGGCCGCTAGATGGCGGCTGCGAGGCCGCTTGTGAAGGTCAGCAGTCGGGACAATCCGGCAGGGGGCCGGCTTCCAGCTGCAGGGTGGTGTGATGGATGGCGAAACGGACCCGGGCCATCCTGTGCGCCTCGGCCAGCAACGCCTCGGGATCGGGCCTGTCGTGGACGAGGTGGGCGGTCAGGGCCGTGTCGGTCGTCGACAGGCCCCAGACGTGCAGGTCGTGGACGGCGCTGACCCCGGGCAGGGCCAGGAAGGCGGTGCGGATCGCCTCGACGTCCACCCCCCGGGGAGCGGCGTCGAGCGCCAGGTTGACCGAGTCCTTGAGCAGGCCCCAGGTGCCCCACAGGATCACCGCCACGATGACCAGGCTGACCAGCGGATCGATGATCGACCAGCCCGTGAACAGGATCGCCGCGCCGGCTATGACGACGCCGATCGAGACGGCGGCGTCGGCCAGCATGTGCAGATAGGCCCCGCGCGCGTTGAGGTCCGAATGCTGGTCGCGCATGAACAGCAGGGCCGTGCCCAGATTGATGACGAAGCCGACGCCGGCGACGATCATGACGATACGGGACTGGACCTCGGCTCCGCTGCCCAGCCGCTGGGCCGCCTCGACCGCGATGGCCCCGCAGGCGAAGATCAGCAGGATGGCGTTGGCCAGCGCCGCCAGCACCGTGGCCTTGCCGTAGCCGTAGGTCTTCTGCGGGCCGCCGGCGCGCCGCGCCAGCCAGGCCGCGCCGCCGGCCATGGCCAGACCCAGCACGTCTGACAGATTATGGCCCGCGTCGGCCAGCAGGGCGGTCGACCCGCTCCACAGGCCGGCCACGACCTCGCAGCCGACGAAGGCGAGATTGACGATCAGCCCGACGGCATAGCGCCAGTCGCCGGTGTCGACCGGACCGTGGTGATGGTGGCCGTGTGCATGGCCATGATCGTGGTGATCGTGGCCATGATCGTCATGGATGTGGCCGTGGGCGTGCGCCATCCGCAGAGCTTTAGTGCTGATGGGTGACGACGAGAAGGCCGATAACGATCAGGGCCAGCCCCAGCACCGCCCCTTCGTACCGCGCCCAGCGCTCGAGCCGCAGCACCGACCATCCGGCGCGGGCCAGCAGGGTGAACAGGGCCATGCCGAGCACGGTCCCGACCGCGAAGACCAGCGTCAGCGCCGCGAGCACGGCGAGACCTTCCTGCGCCTGGCTCAGATAGAAGGGCAGCAGCACCTCGCCGGGCGAGATCGCCATCATCGCCACAAGGCCCCAGAAGGCGGCGGCGTGCGACACCGCCGGCTCGGGCAGGTCCAGCTGCGGACCGCCGGCCGTCTGGGGACCACGGATCGCCGCCCGAACCAGGTAGAAGGCACCGAAGACGAACAGGAGGATCGCCGACAGATACGGCAGCAGGCCGGCGATCCACTGGTCCAGCGCCAGCCCCGCGATGACGATCAGGCTTCCCACCAGGGCCGTGGCGGCGATGTGGCCCAGACCCGCCGCCGTGACGGCGGCCAGCATGCGGCCGAGGCTCCAGCGCTGCGCCCGGCCGACCAGCACGAAGGGCAGCCAGTGCGTCGGCAGGGCCGCGTGCAGGAAGGCGGTCGCGAACCCGCCGCCGAGCAGGGACAGGAGGATCGACTGATCGAGGTCGGGCGGCGTCATCCCCGCCTCTGTAGCGTGTTACTTTATAACAGTCGAGAGCGCGGCGGAGAATTCGCTCTCCGCCGCACCGTCCTGGTCAGAACAGCCAGTCGTGGTCGCTCCGATGTACGGGATCGTCGACGCCCCCGATCAGGAACCCGTCCTGCCCGAAGGCCAGCATCTCGCCCGGTGATCCGCCGCGGCCGCCGAAGCTGCCGGGGGCGAAGGCCCCGGCGCTAACGGCGAGGTCCGGCAGGGCCAGGGGCGTGTCGTCGTCCCCGGACAGGATGAAGTCGTCTCCTGTCAGCCCCGGCAGGACCTGGGCCATGTCGAGCGCCTTGTCCGAAAGAACCGGCGCGGAGGCCGGAACCAGCACATGGATCGAACCGTCGGAGAACCGGAGCTGGTCGATGTCGACCAGCAGGTCGGCGCCATCCCGGCCGACGACACTGTCGGTCACGCCCCATAGCCCGCCGCCCAGGTCCTCGATCAGATAGTCGGCGAAGACACCGGACAGCACCGCCGTGTCGTTTCCACCGCCGCCGCAGCCGCAGCTGCCGGTTCCCACCAGGATGTCGTCGCCCTTGCCGCCCGTCAGGGTGTCGTCGCCGTCCCCGCCGACGATGCTGTTGTCCTCATCGTTGCCGACGCCGACGAAATCGCCCACGCCGTCGAAGCCCAGCTCCTCGAAATTGGCGCGCAAGGTGTAGCTGTTCAGCGTCGTGGCCACGCTGTCGTAGCCCTCGTTGGCGAACTCGACCAGGGTGTCGTTGGCTTCGACATAGTAGCGGTCGTCGCCGAGACCGCCCTGGAGCTGATTGGCCGCGCCATTGCCGCCTTCCAGCAGATCGTCGCCATCCAGGCCGATCAGGACATCGCGCCCCTCCCCGCCGTACAGATAGTTGCTCTCCGCGCTGCCGATGATGACGTCGTTGAAATCGCTGCCCGTGACGTCCTCGATACTGACCAGCTGGTCCGAGGCGCCGTCGCCATCGTTCGTGGTCTGGCCGATGTTGAGCTTGACCACCACCGCGCCCGCGGCGGCGCTGTAGTCGGCCATGTCATAGCCGGCGCCGCCCCGCAGCACGTCCGCCGCCCCGCCCCCGGCCAGCAGGTCGTAGCCGTCGCCGCCGTCCAGCACGTTCCCACCGGCGTCGCCATACAGCTCGTCGCCGAAAGCGGAGCCCAGCAGGTTCTCGATACTGGCGAAGGTGTCGGTCGATCCGTCACCATCGTCCGTGGCGCCGCCGTCGGCGAGGTTGGCGATGACGAAGCTGGCCGCGAGGCTGTAGTCGGCCGTATCCACGCCGTCGCCGCCGTCCAGGACATCGGCTCCGCCGCGGCCGGCCAGCGCATCGTTCCCGATATTGCCCGTGATGGCGTTGTCTTCGGCGTTGCCGATGCCGGTGAAGGCGCCCGAACCGAGGGAGGCCAGGTCTTCCAGATTGGCGGCCAGGACCAGGCGCGACTGGGTGGTGAAGACCGAATCGTGCCCCTCGCCCGAGAACTCCACGAGCGTGTCGTTGGCGTCGACCTGGTAGATGTCGTCGCCGAGGCCGCCCTGCAGCTGGTTGGACGTGCCGGACCCGCCGATCAGGAGGTCATCGCCGCCGAGACCGACCAGATAGTCCCGGCCATCGCCACCGCTGAGCACATTGGACCCTGCCGAGCCCAGCAGGGTGTCGTCAAAGGCCGAGCCGGTCACGTTCTCGATCGAGATCAGGGTGTCAGCGCCGCCGTCGCCGTCGGTCGGCGCCAGCCCGAGATAGAGCCGCACCAGGACGCCAGACGCCGCGGTCGTGTAGTCGGCCGTGTCGGTATCCGCACCACCGTCAAGAACGTCGGAGCCAGCGCCGCCGCTCAGAACGTCGTCGCCGCCCAGCCCCTCGATGGTGTCATCAGTGCCGGTTCCGGACAGCGCGTTGTCGCCGCTGTCGCCCGAGACAAGCGCGAACAGGACGGTGTCCGGCTCGCCTGCGCGGAGGCTTGTTTGAATGCCCATGGCGGCCCCCTTCGACGCAAAACCCTGAATCGCCGCGCGGAGCGACTGGTAGAACATCGTTACCGACTTCTTAACGTCGGGTCGCCGCCGACGCAATCAGTGACTCGCCGGACGGGGCCGTCGCCGGCCGTGATCTCTGCTTTGGCGGACCTCTGGCGGCGTCACCGGCGTCCAGAAAGGCCCGGAGAGCCGGGTTTCGCGTTGACTCAGCGACCCCCTTCCGTATATGTCGCCGCTCTTCGCCCGAGGGGACCCCCGTCGGGCTTATTCTTTTTGCGTTTCGCTGAGGCTTCAACATGTACGCGGTGATCAAGACCGGCGGCAAGCAGTACCGGGTCCAACCCGGCGACGTCATCGTGGTCGAGAAGCTCGACGGCGAGGCCGGCTCCAACGTGTCGTTCGGCGACGTGTTGATGCTGGGCGGCGACAAGGGCATCACCCTGGGCGCCCCGATGATCGCCGGCGCGACCGTCGCCGCGACGCTGGTCGAAACCCGCAAGGGTGAGAAGATCAAGATCTTCAAGAAGATCCGCCGTCAGGGCTATCGCCGCACCAACGGCCATCGCCAGATGGAATCGGTCCTGCGCATCACCGGCATCGAAGGCGCCGGCGAAAAGGCCAAATGGGACGGCGAAACCTCGCTGATGACCAAGGCCGAGATGAACCTGCGCGCCCGGGGCCTGGCCCCGCGCGTTGAAGAGACCGAAGCCAAGCCGGCGAAGAAGGCGGCCGCTCCGAAGGCCGCCAAGGCCGAAGCCTCGAAGGCCGAAGCCGCCGCTGAAAAGCCGGCCGCCGCCAAGAAGGCTCCGGCCAAAAAGGCTGCGCCCAAGGCCAAGCCCGCCTCGACCGACGAAGCGTAAGAACAGTTAGAGACAAGGGAGCAGACCTATGGCTCACAAGAAATCCGGTGGTTCGTCGCGTAACGGTCGCGACTCCGAGTCGAAGCGCCTCGGCGTGAAGAAGTTCGGCGGCGAGCGCGTGCTGGCCGGCAACATCCTCGTGCGTCAGCGCGGCACCACCTTCCACCCGGGTGAGAACGTCGGCCTCGGCCGCGACCACACCCTGTTCGCCACCGTGCACGGCGCCGTGAAATTCACCAAAAAAGCGAACGGCCGATGCTACGTGTCGATTCTTCCGGCCGTTGAACAGGCCATGGCCGCCGAGTAGCGCGAACGGAACATCTTCCGGATCGCGCAAGGCTCAAGAGCCGCGATCCGGACCAAGGGAATTATTTCCGCGGGGAGTCTGGATCACCAGGCTCCCCGTTTTCGTTTCCCCGCCTCGATGCCGTCCGAGCCCTCCAAGGAGGCGGCGTACTGGATGAGGCGCAACCATGTGCGTGATCGAACCCTCTCCCGTCGTCGAGACGCGGCGTCTGGCCCTGCGCGCGCCGCGCCCGCAGGACGTCAGCCGTCTGGCGACCCTCGCCAATGATCCTGACATCGCGCGGATGACCCTGCGCCTGCCCCACCCCTATTCGATGGAAGACGCGGAAGCCTTCGTGATCGGCGTGGCCGGACAGGATCCCGCCCGGGCCGCGACCTTCCTGATCGAGCACGAGGACCACGGCCCGGTCGGCGTCATCGGCCTGTTCGAGGACAGCGATCCGGCCCCCGAGGTCGGCTACTGGATCGGCCGTCCGTTCTGGGGCCGGGGCTATGCGACGGAGGCGCTGGAGGGCGCGCTGGCCTGGGCTGCGCGGCGTTGGCGACGGCGCGCTCTGGTCGCCGGGCATTTCAGCGACAACCCGGCCTCCGGCCGCGTGCTGGAGAAGGCGGGCTTCCTGTACACGGGCGAGGTCCGCAAAGGCTTCAGCCGCGCGCGGGGCGCCGACGCCGAGACGCGGCGGATGGTGTGGCTGGCCTGACCCGCCCTGAGTGACGATCGCCACGCGCACGACAGCCCGGCCTGAAAGGGCCGGGCTGCCAAGGCTTCGTGGGCGGAGGGCCGTCGGGCGGCGGCCCGATGCCGAAGCCTAACCGAAGAGAGTCGGGCCGAAAACGGCGGCCAGGGCGACGGCTCCCGCCGCGACGGCCACGATGGCGCCCGCCGTGAAGGCCATCCATGTGCGCGCCGCGCGCTGACGGCGCAGGCCGCTGGTCTTCACCGACCTCAGCATGACGCCGGGCTTGGGCCCAAAAACTTCCGAGCCTGAAATATTGTGCTGGGACATGAACGCGCTCCCTGTTCCACCGCCCCTTGCGGGTCAGGAGGACCGAAGCGGGTCGGACAAGGCGAAACGATGGCGAACGCCGCTCATCCACCGTTCCGTGATCGGATGAACGCCGTTCGTACGCTGTCAGCCGCAGAAGATCAGGCGTCCGCTCCAGGCGCGGTAGTAGCCGCTGGCGGGATCGTAGGAGCGCCAGGTCGCGCGGCACCAGTCGATACGGGCCGGATCGCGGCCGCCAGCGTAGTCCTGACGGCCATACCCCCCGCGGCCCCCGCCCGCATGGACGATATCCGGCCGGCCATAGGCGCCGTGATACACTGTTCCCGCCTGCCCATAGCTCCCGTAGCCGTGGCCATAACCGCGGCGGCGCGTTGAATACCGGCCGTCATGACCATAGGGACGGCCATAACCGTGGTTGTCCCCGTAGCCGGCGAGGGCGCGGTAATCGCGTCGGGCCTGCGGGCTGACGCGGTGACGCTGGTCGCGCCAGCGGGCCCCGCAGTCGGTGCGGTTGGCGTCCCAGAAGGTGTCGCAACGGTAATCGCCCGGCCGGTCGAGCTGACTGCGCCAGGCGAAGGCCGAGGGCGCGCGGTTCGAACCGGCCTCGTGACGTCCGTGGCCGCTATTGTATCCCCACGACTGGGCCGCCGCGGAGCCGGCCGCCAAGGCGCACCCGGCGGCCAGGATCAGGGTCAGGAACGGACGGCGCATGGTTAATTCTCCAGAGCGGCCCGATACGCGGCCTGAAAAGACGAACTGGGAACGCTACAGGGTGACCGAAACGCGCCCGCCCCGGGTGTCGACGTGGCGCATCAGGACGATGCGGTCGTCGCCGCCGTCGCTGACCGGAGCGATGATGAACCAGCCGCCGTCCGGCAGGCCGGTGAAGGTGAAACGCCCGTTGTCGCAGGTGGTCGAGCGAACGTAGGAGCGGTAGTCGGCGCTGGGATCGGCGACGGTGCGGGTGCGTACGATGGCTTCCGGCACCGCCGCGCGGTCGGTCGAGCCGTACAGGGTGCGGAAACGGGCGCGGGTATAGGGCGTGTCGGGGGTCAGGCCGACCGAGCCGGTGCAGGTGAAGACCTCCCCGTTGCGCCGGTAGTCGATTCGTCCGTCGATCGAGGCCCGGCCCGAAGCGGTTGACCATGCGAAGTCGTCGGCGCGGAAGACGCCCGGGGCCGGCCGGGGGTCCGGAGCGAAGCCGCCGTCCATCGGATAGGTCTCGCACGCCGCCAGCAGCCCGCCGAGCGCGACGGCGGCGATCAGGGGGAGAACAGGTTTGCGAGGGGTCATCTGGGCGGCCATGGGCTCTCTCCGTCACGGGTGCGGGTCGAACGTGCGGATCAGACGCTCAACGCCGCGGCAAGGTCAAGGTTGCGAGCCTCCGGACGGTGGTCCAAAAGCGCGCAGCAACTCGGCGAAGACCGGGTATAGGGGAGCCCCATGACAGTCACGTTTGACCACATTCTGGCGGCGCGGGACCGGATCGCGGGTCAGGTCGACCGGACGCCGGTGCGCCATTCCCGCAAGCTGTCCCAGCTGACCGGCGCCGAGGTGTGGATCAAGTTCGACAACCTGCATTTCACCGGCAGTTTCAAGGAGCGCGGCGCCCTGAACCGGCTGCTGCAGCTGACGCCGGAGGAACGTCGGCGCGGCGTGGTCGCGGCCTCGGCTGGCAATCACGCCCAGGCGCTGGCCTACCACGGCGGCCGGCTGGGCATTCCCGTCACCATCGTCATGCCCGAGGGCACCCCGTTCGTGAAGGCGGACGGCACGCGGGCGCACGGCGCCACGGTCGTCATCAAGGGACTGGATTTCTCGGGCTCGACCGAGGAGGCTCACCGGCTCCGGGACGAGGAAGGCTTTGTCTTCGTCTCCGCCTTCGACGACGAGGGCATCATCGCCGGCCAAGGCGTCTGCGGCCTCGAATTCATGGAGGACGCGCCCGATCTGGACGTCCTGATCATCCCTATCGGCGGCGGTGGACTGATCGCCGGATCGGCCATCGCCGCCAAGGGGCTGAAGCCGTCGATCCGCATCTTCGGGGTCGAGGCGGCGATGTATCCCTCATTCTCGGCCCGGCGCCGCGGCGAAGCCGCGAAATGCAGCGGCCAGACCATCGCCGAGGGCATCGCCATCAAGGCGGTCGGGGAGATTCCCTTCGCCCTGGCCGATCCGCTGGTCGAGGAGGTGCTGGTCGTCGACGAGGCCGACTTCGAGAAAGGGGTCGCCTTCCTGGCCACGCTCGAGAAGACGGTGGCCGAGGGCGCGGGCGCCGGCGGACTGGCGGCCATGCTGGCCTATCCCGACAAGTTCCGTGGCCTGAAGGTCGGCATCGAACTGACCGGCGGCAATATCGATTCGCGCATGCTGGCCGTGGTGCTGAACCGCGAACTGGTGCGCGAGAAGCGGCTGATCGTCTATCGCATCCTGGGCGACGACCGCCCGGGCATGCTGTCCAAGATGAGCGCGGTGATCGGCGGCCTCGGCGGCAACATCATCGACGTCGTGCACAACCGGCTGGCGCTGGACGTGCCGGCCAAGGGCGCGGAGTTCGACATCATGGTCGAGACGCGCGGCGAGGCCCACGCGGATGAAATCAGACACGGACTGGAAGAGGCAGGCTATGCGCTACGGATGGGCTAGGACGGGGGCCATGCTGGCCATGGCGGCGGCGCTGACCGGCTGCGGTCGCGACGCGGCGTCGCCCGGCGATCCGGTGGCCGCCGAGAACCTGCGCGCCGCCGAATTCTTCATGGCCTCCAACGCCAGGGCCGAGGGCGTGCAGACCCTGCCGTCGGGCGTGCAGTACAAGGTCATCCGGGCCGGTCCGCCCGGGGGCGAGCGGCCCGACGGCAACGACATGGTTCGCGTCGACTACCAGGGCACGCTGACCGACGGCACGGTATTCGACAGCTCGTTCGAGAACGGGCGGCCGACGGTGTTCACCGTCGAGGAGGTGGTGCCGGGCTGGCGGGACGCCCTGCAGCACATGAGCGTCGGCGACGAATGGTACGTCTACATCCCGCCGGCCCTCGGCTATGGCGACCGGGACATGGGCGCGATCCCGCCCAACAGCGCCCTGATCTTCCGATTGAAGCTGCTGGACCTCGCCCGCAACCCCGGCGGCGACACCGCCGTGGCGACCGCCACGGGCTGAGCCGCTAGTCTTCGGCGGGGGGCGCCGGCATCAGGTCGCCGAAGGGCGCGGCGTCCTCGAGCGCGCGACGGAAGGACGGCCGCGCCATCAGCCGTCCGTGCCAGGCTTTCAACCGCGGGCGATCACCGAAGGGAACCAGCCGCCGGGCGTAGGTCAGGATCGGCGCGGCGGCGCAGTCAGCCAGGGTGAAGGTGTCGCCCGCGCCCCAGGTCCGGCCATCGGCCAGGCGGGCCTCGAGCAGATCCCATGCCGTGGCGATGACCTGCGCGTCCTGGGCCGCTCCGAAAGCGTCGTGCTGTCCCTCGGGCCGGAATTTGCCCAGCACGATCCGGTTCATCGGGCCGCCGACATAGGTGTCTATGATGCGGTCGATCCAGCGCGCCTCCAGCGCCGCCTCCGGATCGGCCGGGATCAGCCGCCCACCGCCGGCCAGCCGGTCGAGATATTCGATGACGATGCTGGATTCATAGATCGTCTTCCCCGCCGCCGTGTCCACCAGCGTCGGCATCTTGGCGAGGGGCGACACGGCCCGGAAGGCCGCCATGACGGCCTCGTCGCCGGCGTCGACCAGCTTCAGCCCGAACGGCAGGTCCAGCTCGTAGAGGGCGACCGACGCCTTCTGGCCGTAGCCGGCGTAGGGATGGGACCAGAGGATCAGCGACATCAGGCAGCCTCGTCTTGCGTCGCCAGCCAGGCGGCCAGCTGTTTCATGCCCTGGACGGTCCCTTCCTCGCGTTCGGCCCAGCCGTCCTCACCGAAGTAGACGCCCTGCTCGTTGAAGATCAGCCGCGCGCCGCCGGGGTCGGCCAGAACCTCCACCGAGGCGATCGAGGCCGACAGTTTGCGCCCGCCGACATGCATGACGAAGGCGAAGACGAAGCGGAGGTCCGGCACGATGTCGAGGTAGGTCCCCTCGAACAGGTGCTCGGCGCCGTCTCCGCCGCCGCCGCGGCTGATCTCGCGACCGCCGACGCGGAAGTCGAGTTGCTCGATGACCGGAGCGCGGACCTCTTCGCAGCCCATCCAGCGCTGCTTGATCCCGCGGTCGGTGAAGGCGGCGAACACCCGCACGGGCGACGCGGCATAGGTTCGTTCGACCGTGAAGGCGCCGAAGAAGAGACGGTCGCCCGTCATCACGCCCCTCCGTGTCCCTTGCGCGCGATCCGCAGGTGGGTGGCGCGCTCGCCGGCGGTGCTTTCGATCACATCATAGCCCAGCGCCGGCAGGTCCAGACCGGCCCAGAACGGCTCGCCCCGACCCAACAGGACGGGCGAGACAGCGATATGCATCTCGTCGATCAGACCGGCCCGCAGATACTGGCGAATCGTCTCCGCCCCGCCGCCGATGCGGATGTCCCTGTCGCCGGCCGCGTCGCGCGCCCGCTGCAGCGCCGCCTCGATCCCGCCCGTCTCGAAATGGAAGACCGTGCCGCCCTTCATCTCGAGCGATCGGCGCGGGTGGTGGGTCAGGACGAAGGTCGGCACATGATAGGGCGGCTCCTCGCCCCACCAGCCCTTCCAGTCCTCGTCGGGCCAGTCGCCCCGGATCGGGCCGAACATGTTGCGGCCGAGAATCCAGGCGCCGACATTCTCCATGCCGCGCTCGGCGAAGCCGGCGTCCGTCCCTTCCGTGCCCTGACCCTGCCCGAACAACGTCTGAAAGGTCTTCGTCGGATAGAACCAGTGGTGCAGATTCTCGCCGCCGACGCCCAGCGGATTCGCCAGGCTCTGGTCCGGTCCGGCGCCGAACCCGTCGACCGAGACCGCGAAACTGCTGACGCGAACCTTGCCGGCCATTACGAACGCTCCTTTAGCTCACGGCCGAGCTTGTCGAGCATCTCTCCGCAGCCGTGCTCGCGCATGGCGATTTCCTGACGCGGGTCGCCACCGAAGTAGGCGCCCTGTTCGGTATAGATGAGCCGCGTGCCCGAGCCGTCGGCGACCAGTTCGGTCGTGGCCAGGGAGGCCGAGGCCCGCTCCTTGCCCGCCGCGGTCACGCGGCCCATCACATAGCTGACAATGATGCGGCTGTTGTCGACGATATCCAGGTGCTCGGTGTCATTGAACCAGGTTTCATTGGTTTCGTCGCCGAACCGAAAACTGCCGCCGGCGTAACCCCCGACGCGGAAGTCGTAGGTCCAGTCGTGGATGGTCCAGCCCTCGCCGTCGACGAACCAGCGGCGAAAGGCGATCGGATCCGAATAAGCGCGGAACACCCGCTCGGGCGAGGCGTCGTACCGGCGCTCGATGGTGAAAGTCCCGTGAGCGAGCTCGGGATTGGGGGTGGTCATGACTTCGACTCCTCTTCGGGTTTCGTCTCGTCCAGAAAGGCGCCGAGCCGGTCGAGACTGCGCTCGACCGACCGGCGACGGTCGTTGATCCAGCGTTCGGCGGCGCTGAGCGCCCGGGCGTCGACCCGACAGGTGCGGACGCGGCCGACCTTCTCCGTGGCCACCAGTCCGGAGGCCTCCAGAATCTTCAGGTGTTGCACCACCGCCGACATCGACATCGGCAGGGGTTCGGCCAGTTCGCTCACCGTGGCCGGGCCGGCGGACAGCCGTTCGACCATGCGCCGCCGGGTCGGATCGGACAGCGCCTGAAAGGCGAGGTCGAGCGGTTGCTGATACTGAAGCATTCACTTAAGTATCATGCCGCAAGCCGCCACCGCAAGCCCCTCCGCCGCAACCCCTCGTTAATCGACGCGGCGCACGCTCGACGTCGTCCATCTCCGGAGCGGCGCGATGTCGACCATCCAGACTTCCACCTATCGTCGCCAGCGCGATCATTTCGAGCCGCAGGACGCCGATCCGCAGGAGCAGCGGCGGCTGCGGGGCCTGCTCGAGCAGATCGATTATTCCGCCTTCATCGCCAACCGCGAGGTGATCGGCGCGGCCCTTCCCGGACTGGACGCGGCGGTATTCCAGCGGCTGGCGGTGCAGACGGCGACGGCGCGCGCCAAATGGGTGGGCGAAGCCCTGCGCCAGAGCGAATCGGGCGCGCCGTCGACGCCCGACCAGATCGCCCGGCTGACCTCGGCCCGCACGGCCTACGAGGAGCTGGCCGAAGCCTATGAAGGCCTGCGCCGCATGGTCGAGCGCGGCTACCTGACCATCAGGACGCCCGGCCCGCCGGCCTAGTTCAGCGCCTGGGGCCGGGTCGCGATCGGAGCGTCCGGATCGGCGGAAGGGCGCTCGGCCGAGGTCGGGGGCGGTCCCGCCGGCTCGACCGGGACGATCTCGATCCGCGGCTCTGTCGCCACGGGCGTCGGCGCGGGCGGGGGCGCCTCATACGCAACAGGCGCGGGCGGCCGGACGACGGCCGGGGCCGCAGCCGGCCGATCCACCGTCGCGGCGCGAACCGCGGGGGCGGCCGGAGCGGGGGCCGCCTCTGCGACCGGCTGTTCGGCGACCGGCACAGCCTCGACGACGGGCGGGGCCGCGATCGTCGCCGGCGCCGGGATGGACGGCGCGACGGCCGGCACGGCGGGGACCGGCGCGGCGGGCGGCCGGGTCAGCATCCATCCGCCGACGGCGACCGCCCCGACCACCGCCGCCGCCACGCCGGCGTAGACGGGCAGGCGACCGGCCGGACGGCGGCGCGCGGCGGTCGCGACCGGAAGGACGGACGGGGCCGCTTCGACGGGCGACGGGATCGGGCGGCGCGGCGCGGGGCTCTCCGGAAGCGGCGGCAACGGCCGCACGGTCAGATCGGGCCCGGGCGACGCCGGGCGAACGGGCGGCCGTTCGGGCGCATCCACGACGGACGCGGCCGGCGTCGGAGTGGAGGCTGGCGTCGGAACCGGGGCCGGGGCTGGCGTCGGCGCGGGAGTGGGCGCCGCCTGCGGGATCATCGACCCGCTGAGGATGGCGCGGGACGGCCGGAGCGGCGCGGACGCCGGCGGTTCGGGCAGCGGCGGCAGGCGTTCGCCCCTGGGCAGCGGCCCGGCCCGGAACACGGTCGCCGGCGGACGGCCCCAGGTCACCGGGCGGCGGGCGAAGGGGGCGGACGAACCGTTAAGGGGTTGATTGTCGTCGGTGGACATGAACTCTCCCGCGCCGTCGGGGCGCGCTTCAGAAACGCGAAGACCGGGCCAGATTGCGGACCGATCTGGCCCGTTTCGTGACGCCAACCTGACGATCCCGGTTCTCCAACCCTAGTTCTTCAGCCGGTATCCGGTCCGGAACATCCAGCCGACGATGGCCAGGCAGATCAGCAGGAAGCCGAAGGTCGCCGCCAGGCTGACCCCGATGCCGACATCGCCGCTGCCGTAGAAGGTCCAGCGGAAACCGGAGATCAGATAAACTACCGGGTTGAACAGGGTCACCGTGCGCCACGCCGGGGGCAGCATGTCGATCGAATAGAAGGAGCCGCCCAGAAAGGTCAGCGGCGTCACCACCAGCATGGGGATCATCTGCAACTGCTCGAAGCCGTTGGCCCAGATGCCGATGATGAAACCGAACAGGCTGAAGGTCGTCGAGATCAGGATCAGGAAGGCCAGCATTTCGATCGGGTGCAGGATCTGGAGCGGCACGAAGAGGGCCGCGGTCGCCAGGATGATCAGGCCCAGCACGGCCGACTTGGTCGCCGCCGCCCCGACATAGGCGATGACGATCTCCAGCGGCGACACCGGCGCGGACAGCAGCTCATAGATGGTGCCGGTGAATTTCGGGAAGTAGATGCCGAACGAGGCGTTGAAGATCGACTGGGTGAACAGGCTGAGCATGATCAGCCCGGGCACGATGAAGGCCCCGTAGGGCACGCCGTCGATCTCGGTCATACGGCTGCCGATGGCCGAGCCGAAGACGACGAAATACAGGGCGGTGGTGATCACCGGGGTGACCACGCTCTGCCACACGGTGCGCAGGGCCCGCGCCATCTCGAACCTGTAGATGGCCAGGACGCCGTAGCCGTTGAAGTTCAGGCCTTTCATGCGGCGGCTCCCGTGTCGCGGTGGACGAGGCTGACGAAAATGTCCTCCAGCGAGCTCTGGCTGGTGTTCAGGTCCTTGAAGGCGATCCCCAGGTCACTGAGCCGGCGCAGCAGGGACGGCACGCCGGTCTTCTCCAGATTGGAGTCGAAGACATATTCCAGCTCGTGGCCCTCGGCCTTCAGCGTGACGCTCCATTCCGCCAGTTCGGGCGGCACGGCGTCCAGCGGATCCTGCAGGTTCAGCGTCAGGGTCTTCTTGCCCAGCTTCTTCATCAGGGCGGTCTTCTCCTCGACGAGGATCAGTTCGCCCTTGAGGATCACGCCGACCCGGTCGGCCATCTCCTCGGCCTCCTCGATGTAGTGGGTGGTCAGGATGATGGTGACTCCGCTCTCGCGCAGGCGGCGGACCAGATTCCACATGTCGCGGCGCAGCTCGACGTCGACGCCGGCCGTCGGCTCGTCGAGGAACAGGATGTCGGGCTCGTGGCTCAGCGCCTTGGCGATCATCACCCGGCGCTTCATGCCGCCGGACAGGGTCATGATCTTGTCGTTGCGTTTCTCCCACAGCGACAGTTCCCGCAGCACGCTCTCGATATGGGCGGGGTTCGGCGCCTTGCCGAACAGGCCGCGGCTGAAGCTCACAGTGGCCAGCACGGTCTCGAAGGCGTCGGTGGTCAGCTCCTGCGGCACCAGGCCGATCTTCTCGCGCGCCCGGCGGTAGTCGGTCTGGATGTCATGGCCGTCGGCGATGATCGTGCCGGTGGTCGGAGTGACGATGCCGCATACGACGGAGATCAGCGTGGTCTTGCCCGCGCCGTTGGGTCCGAGCAGGGCGAAGATCTCGCCCTTTCGGATCGTCAGATCGATCGGTTTGAGGGCCTGAAGGCCGGACTTGTAGGTCTTCGTCAGACCTTCGATGGAGATGACCGGCTGCATTCGCGCCCTCCCTGAGCGGCCAGCAGATATGCGTCCGCCGCCCGCACCTCAAGACCGGAGCGAAGATAGCGGAGCCATATTCCTCGCAGGGGGTTAGGTCGCCGTGTCGAACGCCCTCGCCTCCCTCCGTTCCCGTCTCGCGCTCCTGGGCGACCCGGGACGTCGAAAATCGCCGCTGCTGCGACGCGTTCCGCCGCTGCGCGACCTGGTCGAGCTGGCGGCGCGGGTCGGCTACGGCGCCCGGGGTTTCGTCTATCTGTCGGTCGGCGTGCTGATCCTGCTGGCCGCCGTCGGCCTGATCGGCGACGCGGTCGGAACCATGGGCGCACTCGAATGGCTGGCGCAGCGGCGGCTCGGCCGTCTGTGGGCGTTGCTGATCGGTCTCGGCCTGACGGCGTTCGTGATGTGGCGCATCCTGCAGTCGATATTCGACGCCGATCACGAGGGCCGTTCATGGAAAGGACTCGGCACGCGCCTGAGCCAGTTGTTCAGCGGCCTGAGCTACGCAGCCATGGCCGTCGGCGCCTTCGGCCTGATCGCCGGAGCGCCGGCCGATCCCGCGCGTCAGGGCGAGGTCGAGAGCCAGGCCTACGCCGCCGCCGTCCTCGCCCTGCCGCTCGGCCGATGGCTGCTGGTCGCGGGTGGATTGGCGATCTTCGGGATCGGCGTGAGCAACATCGTCAAGGCGTGGCGAGAGGACTTCACCGAATACCTCGCCTGTTCGGACCGGCTATGCCGGCGGGTGGCCCCGCTGGCGCGGGCCGGGCACGTCGCCCGGGGCCTGGCCTATCTGCCGCTGGCCAGCCTCGTCTTGCTGGCCGGTCTGGACGCCCAGGCTTCCGACGTCACCAGTTTCGGGTCGGCGCTGGAGGCCGTCAAACGACAGCCGGCGGGTTCCTGGATTCTCGCGGTCGCCGCGCTGGGGTTCGTGGCCTTCGGCGCCTTCTCCTTTATCGAGGCCCGCTTCCGGCGCATTCGGCCGCCGCGGGAGTTGAACCCCCTCCCCTGAGCCGTCCCGGGTCAAGTCGCGGTCGGGCAGGCGCAACGATGATCCCTTCGTCCCGAACCGCGTTCTGATCTCGTCAAACCCCGGAGGCCGCCATGGCCCGCCTCAGTCCTGTCCTCGCATCCGTCCTCCTGATCACACTCGCCGGATGCGGCGGGGGGGAAGCGCTCGATCCCATGGCGGGCTACGGTCCGAACCCGGTGCTGCCCGCGCCGCAGCGATCGCTGATCCCGGTCGTCAATGTGGCCGAGGCGGTCGGCTGGCCCGCGGACCGGACGCCCACGCCGGCGCCCGGCTTCCGGGTCCAGGCCTTCGCCTCCGGTCTGGACCACCCCCGCTGGCTCTATCGCCTGCCCAACGGCGACATCCTGGTGGCCGAGACCAACGCTCCGCCCAAGCCGGAAGGCATGGAAGGCGGCGCGCGCGGGTTCTTCCAGCGGCTGTTCATGAAGAAGGCGGGAGCGCAGGTCCCCAGCGCCAACCGGATCACCCTGCTCCGCGACGCCGATAGCGACGGCGTGGCGGAGATGAGGACCGTCTTTCTCGACAACCTGATGTCGCCCTTCGGCATGGCCCTGGTCGGGGACACGCTGTACGTCGCCAACGCCGACGCCGTGGTGGCCTTCCCCTATCAGGCCGGACAGACGCGGATCACCGCCGCCCCGCGCAAGATCGCCGACCTGCCCGCCGGGCGGAACCACCACTGGACCAAGAGCCTCGTCGCCAGCCCGGACGGATCGCGCCTGTATGTGGGCGTCGGCTCCAACTCCAACATCGGAGAGAACGGGCTGGACGAGGAGGTCGACCGGGCCGCCATTCTGGAGATCGACCCGGCGACGGGCGCGCGCCGGGTCTTCGCCTCGGGCCTGCGCAACCCCGTCGGCCTGGCCTGGCAGCCGGACAGCGGCCGGCTCTGGGTCGCGGTCAACGAGCGCGACGAACTCGGCAACGATCTGGCGCCGGACTATATGACGTCGGTGACGCCCGGCGGTTTCTATGGCTGGCCGTGGAGCTACTACGGCCAGATCGTCGACGAGCGGGTCGAACCCCGCAACCCGGACATGGTGGCCCGGGCCATAAGGCCGGACTACGCCCTCGGCGCCCACACGGCGTCGCTGGGACTGACGTTCGGCGAGGGCGGTCTGTTCCCGGCCCGCTATCGCGGGGGCGCCTTCGTCGGCCAGCATGGCTCATGGAATCGCCGGCCGCGCAACGGCTACCGCGTCGTGTTCGTGCCGTTCGCCAACGGCGCGCCGGCAGGCCCGCCGGAGGACATCCTGACCGGCTTCATCAATGAGAACGACCAGGCCATGGGCCGCCCGGTCGGCGTACAGTTCGATGCGCGGGGAGCCCTGCTGGTCGCCGACGACGTCGGTGACGTGATCTGGCGGGTGTCGCCCGTGGCCCCGCCCGTCTGAGTACGCCAGACAAGGAAAAGCCCCGGCGGATTGCTCCGCCGGGGCTCGTCCTTCGGGCGCGGGCTCAGTTCACCGGCTGGATCACGATCACCGGCGCCTGGGCCGGCGCCGGGGCCGGGGTGGTGTTCAGGGTCGCCGTATAGGGTTGCGGACCGACGGGTTGGGCCGGAGCGACGACGCGGGCCGCCGGCGCGGGGGCTGCGGCCGAAGTCCGGGCCGGCGCGACGGGGCGGCGGGCGGACGCCGGAGCGGTCCGGCGGACGACGGGGGCCGGAGCCGGCGTCGCCTCCACCACCGGGGCGACCTCAACAGGCGCGGCCTCGGCCGTCACGGGTTGGGCCGGCAGCACGGGCGCGGTGGCGGCGGGTTCGGCCAGCGGGGCGGGAGCGACTTCGCCGCGATCGCCCATCATCAGGGCCGCGGCGGCGCCGCCCAGCACCAGCACGCCGATCGGCGCGAGGATCATCCATGTCTTGATCCCGCCCTTGCGGCCTCGCGCCGAACGCCCGGTCCTTGCGTAAACGGGAATGAAGGGCTCCTCGCGCGGTCCTTCGAGATGGCTGTCCTGCGGCAGGGGCCGGTCATGCGGATAGGTCACGGTCATCGATGTTCCTCCAAATCAGTGATTACCGAACCCTTCTGTGAGATCACGGTTCCGTCATATCCCCTACGCCATGAAGAAACACTGTTACCGACACAGTTTCGCCCGCTGACGTTCAGCTTTGTGGCGAAATTTTACTTTTTGGAGCCGATGGAGATGCTCAAGGGGTTGTCGTAGCCGTCTCGAGCGACCTTGCCCCCCAGGATTGCCCAGACCGCCGCTTCGGCGCCACGCCTTGGCGCAAACCGGCGTTCGATGCGCTGCAAAGCCGCTCAGGATTCCCCCGCCGGTTGACCGGGACCCCCGGCTTGTTCATCACCATCAGGAGCGGCGTCCTTCGATGGAGTGGATGGAACTATGGGGCTGGTGGCGAATATCCGGCGCGACTTGCGGTTCGCGAAGGGACTGCGCCGCCTGCTCAAGCGCATCAAGCCGATCGACCTCGACAGCCCGGACCTGGTCTGTGACGACTGGGAGGAGGCCGTCGACAAGTTTCCGGACCACGTGGCCCTGCAGGACGACCGGCTGACGCTGACCTATCGCGAGCTGGACGCCATGGCCAACCGGTTCGGTCACTGGGCCCAGAGCCGGCGGCTGAAGCGCGGCGACACCATCGCCCTGGTGATGCTGAACCGGGCCGAATACCTCGCCGCCTGGATGGGGTTCTCCAAGGTCGGGGTCGCCACGGCCCTGATCAACACCAACCTGACCGGGCACGCCCTGGCCCACTGCCTGTCCATCTCCAACGCCTCCCAGGTGGTCACCGACGCCGACTCCTGGCGCAAGGTCGAGGAAGCCCGGCCCTTCGCCGGCCGCAACCTGATGCTCTGGGTGCTCGGCCTGGCTGACAGCGACGAGGCGGACGAGCGCCGCGGGCTCGACAAGCCGGTCCGGGGCGGCTCGTCGGTGCGCCCGGCCCGCTCGGTGCGCTCGGGCCTGACCAACCGCGACACGGCGCTGTACATCTACACCTCGGGCACCACCGGCATGCCCAAGGCCGCCAAGGTGACCCACGCCCGCGCCCGCACCTATATCCGCGCCTTCGCAGGGGCGACGGCGGCGACAGACAAGGACGTCACCTTCAACGTCCTGCCGCTCTACCACTCCACCGGCGGCCTCGTCGGCATCGGCCCGGCGCTGCTGAACGGCGGCAAGCTGGTGCTGCGAAAGCGCTTCTCGGCCTCAAACTTCTGGCCGGACGTAAAGGCGACCGGCGCGACCCTGTTCGTCTACATCGGGGAGCTGTGCCGCTATCTGGTCAACTGCCCCGAAAGCCCGGATGAGCGGTCGCACAAGCTGCGGCTGGCCTTCGGCAACGGCCTGCGGCCCGACGTCTGGAACGACTTCCAGACCCGCTTCGCCGTACCCGAGATCCTCGAGTTCTACGGATCCACCGAAGGCAATGTTTCGCTGTTCAACTTCGACGGCAAGCCGGGGGCCATCGGCCGCGCGCCCGGGTTCCTGAAAAAGCAGATCAACTTCCGCCTCGTGCGCTTCGACATCGACAGCGAGGAACCCGTGCGCGGCGCCGACGGCCTGTGTCAGCCGGCCAAGGCGGGGGAAGTCGGGGAAGCCATCGGCCGGATCGGCGACGACATCCGCCACGCCTTTACGGGCTATGCCGACAAGGCCGCCTCCGAGCGCAAGGTCCTGCGCGACGTCTTCGTGCGCGGCGACCGCTGGTTTCGCACCGGCGACCTGATGAAGCAGGACTCGGAGGGCTACGTCTATTTCATCGACCGGATCGGCGACACCTTCCGCTGGAAGGGCGAGAACGTCTCCACGGCCGAGGTCGAGCAGCGCCTGGCCGACGGGCCGGGCGTCAAGGAAGTCATCGCCTACGGGGTTCCGGTGCCCGGGCACGATGGCAAGGCCGGCATGGCGGCCCTGGTCATCGACGGCCGCTTCAACGCCCGCGCCTTCGCCGACTGGGTGGATCAGGAACTGCCGGTCTACGCGCGTCCGGCCTTCGTGCGACTCATCAAGTCCGCCGACACCACCGGCACCTTCAAATACCGCAAGATGGACCTCGTCGCCGACGGCTTCGATCCGGAGAAGGTCGACGGACCGATCTACGTCCGCGGCGGCAAAAGCGGCTACACCAAGCTGAACGAGGCCGCCCGGCAGGCGATCCTGAACGGCGAGACCCGGCTGTAGGGTTCGCAACCGCCCCTTAATCATTAACGGCGAAGGTCAGCGTCTCTCGCGCGCAGGACCGACCGCCCCTCCATGTTCCAGATTATCGGCATCGTGCTGCTGTTCGCCCTCGTGTTCGGCAGCTACATCATCTCGGGCGGCAAATTCGAGGTGATCCTCCATGCCCTGCCTCACGAGATGATGGCCATCGGCGGCGCGGGCCTCGCCGCCTTCCTGATCTCCAACAGCACGACCACGATGAAGGCCACGCTCGGCGGCCTCGGCAAGGCCTTCGCCGGGCCCAAATGGAAGAAGCAGGACTACAAGGACCTGCTGTCACTGCTGTTCCAGCTCACCAAGACGATGAAGTCCAAGGGCGTCATCGCGCTGGAAAGCCACATCGAGAAGCCGGCCGAGAGCGCCATCTTCCAGAAATATCCCAAGGTGCTGAAGGACCATTTCGCCACCGACTTCATCTGCGACACGCTGCGCATGATGACCATGAACCTCGAGGATCCGCACCAGATCGAGGACGCCATGGAGAAGCAGCTGGAGAAGCACCACCACGAGGCCCTGAACGCCCCCCACGCCCTGACCAACCTCGCCGACGCCCTGCCCGCCCTGGGCATCGTGGCCGCCGTGCTGGGGGTCATCAAGACCATGGGCTCGATCACCGAACCGCCGGAAATCCTCGGCGGCATGATCGGCGGAGCCCTCGTCGGCACCTTCCTCGGCGTCTTCCTGGCCTACGGCCTCGTCGGCCCCATCGCGTCGCGGCTGAAATCGATCGTCGACGAGGAGTCGGCCTTCTACAAGATCATCCAGTCGGTGCTGGTCGCCCACCTGCACGGCAATGCGGCGCAGATTTCGGTCGAAATCGGCCGCGGCGACATCCCCTCCTCGGCCCAGCCCTCCTTCCTCGAGATGGAAGAATCGCTGCAGGGCGCGCCCGCCGAGGCGTGACGGCCGATCCGCTCAGGCAGGCGGTCAGGTAACGACGGGATCACGACCTCTCACCCACGATCACGGACCCGGGAACAGCAGACCGCGTGGCCGGTTACCCCCGGGCCGATCATGGGAGCGGGCGGCTGTTTCGCCCGGCGATCGCCCGGAGGAATACGCATGAAGCGGATGATCATCGCCGCCGCCCTGGGGGCCCTGACGCTGGCCGCCTGCACGCCCGCGGAAGACCAGACCGCCGGGGACGCCGCCACGACCGGCGCCGACGCCGCGGCTACCGCGCCCGCGACCGACGGAGCCGCGACCCCGGCCGACGACACGACCCCGCCGGGAACGACCCCGCCGACCAACCCCGACGGCGCGACGCCTCCGGGCCAGACGCCGCCGACCCTGCCCCCCGAAAACGCCACGACGTCGCCGGCGACCACCTCGCCTCCGCCGAGGTGAGCCGTTCGAGCCCCCGGCGTATCAGGAGCAAGGGGACCGTCCGCGGTCCCCTTTCTTCTGTCGCGTGACAGCAGTTCACGAACGCGTGAGAATTTCGCTTGCGTATCGGCTCACGAAGCCGTTATCTCGGCCTTGCGAGGATTCATGACCTCGTTGACCCTTCTGAAGGAAGAAAACCATGCGCATCACCGCTCTGATCGCCGCTTCGGCCGCCGCTCTGGCCCTCGCCGCCTGCCAACCCGCCGACAAGGCCGCCGAAGAAGCCCCGGCCGCCGAACCCGCCGCCGAAGCCCCGGCTGCTGACGCCGCGATGGCCCCGGCCGCCGACGCCGCTGCCCCGGCCGCCGAAACCCCGGCCGCTCCGGCTGCCGAAGCCCCGGCTGCCCCGGCTGCCCCGGCTCAGTAATATCTGAGACGTAGCGGACCTTCGGGTCCGTTCGGAAAGGGTCGCCCCCAGGGGCGGCCCTTTTTCGTTGCGCGACACCGACCGGTCCGCGGAGCTTGCGCCAAATTCACTTGCCGCCCCGGTGCGGGCGTCGGTATCTCGGGCTTCGGGACACTGTCGTCCGCTCGAACGAAGGATTTCCCCATGCGCATCGTCGCCCTGATCGCCGCCTCGGCCGCCGCCCTGACGCTGGCCGCCTGCAACAACGCCGAAGAGAAGGCGCCGGAAGCGTCCTCCGAAGCTGTCGAGGCCTCCGGCATCGCAGACCAGGCCGCCGTCACGGTGACCGAGGATCAGGCGGCCGCCGACGCCAAGGCCGCCGCCGACGCGGCCGCCGCTTCGGAGGTCGCCCAGACCGAACCCGCGACCACGCCCGCGACGCCCGTCGAGGCTCACTGACCCAGGTCACCGAACCTGCCGACAGGGGGCCGTCCACGCGGGGCGGCCCCTTTTCGTTGCGCCATCCGGGGGCTACGGCCTGAGCCATGACCGAAGACCGTTCGCCCCGGCTGATCTGGACCGAGGACGGCGCGCCGCGTTCGGGCCGGTTCGATGACGTGTATTTCTCCCGCGAGGACGGTCTGGCCGAAAGCCGCGCGGTCTTCCTCGCCGGCTGCGGCCTGCCGGAGGCGTGGCGCGGCCGGCGCCGCTTCACCGTCGCCGAACTCGGCTTCGGCACCGGGTTGAACATCGCCGCCCTGCTCGACCTCTGGAGACGCGAAGGTCCGGCGGATGGCTGGCTGAACATAGTCTCGGTCGAGGGATTCCCGCTGCGCCGCGACGATGCCGCGCGAGCGCTCGAAACCTGGCCGGAGATCGCCGACGCCGCGCAGGTCCTGCTGGACGGCTGGCCGGCCCCGACCCCCGGCTTCCATCGCGTGGACCTGCCGGGATTCAGCGCCACGCTCGATCTCGCCGTCGGCGAGGCCGCCTGGGCCCTGTCCGGGTGGTCGGGCCGCGCCGACGCCTGGTTCCTGGACGGCTTCGCGCCGTCGACCAATCCCGGCATGTGGTCGGACGCCGTCCTGGACGCCGTCGCGGCCCGCTCGGCGCCGGGCGCCCGGGTGGCGACCTTCACCGTGGCCGGCGCGGTCCGGCGCGGCCTGTCGGAGCGGGGTTTCTCCGTCGACAAGCGCCCCGGCCACGGCCGCAAGCGCGAGCGGCTCGAGGCGCGCCTGCCCGGCTCCCGCGAGCCCGGGACCACGCCCTCCGTCGCGATCATCGGCGCGGGCATAGCCGGCGCGGCCCTGACGCGAGTCTTCGCAGCCCTCGGCCTGACGTGCACCGTTGTCGAGGAAACCGCGGCGGGCTCCGGAGCCTCCGGATTCCCTTCGGCGCTGGTCACACCCCGGCTGGATGCCGGCGACGCCGGCATAGCGGCCCTGCACGCCCAGGCGCTCGCCCGCGCCGGCGCCCTCTATGCGGCGGTTCCCGGGGCGATCCTTACGGAAGGCGTGCTGCAGCTGGAGCAGGCCGCGCGGGACGCCGCCCGTTTCGCCAAGGTGGCCACGCAGGACATCTGGCCGGAGGGAGCGGTGACGCCGCTGCCCGCGGCCGCCTGCGCCGAACGGCTGAACGAACCGGTGGAGACGGGCGGCCTGCTGATGCGCGACGCCCTGGTCCTCGACCCCCGCCCGGTGCTCGAGGCCTGGCTCGCCATGGCCGATCGCGTGTCCGCGAGCGTGGCGCGGGTCGAGCCGGTCGCCGACGGCTGGCGGCTGATCAACCGGGCCGGCGATCCGATCCTCGAGGCCGGTATCGTGGTGATCGCCGCCGGCTGGGGCGCCGCCGCGCTCGCCCCGGACCTGCCGCTGGCCCCGGTCCGCGGCCAGGCCGACTGGGTCGAGGGCGTCACCAGCCGGCCCGCCGCCTGGGGCGGCTACGCGGCGCCGACCGGCACGGGCCTGCTGTTCGGCGCGACCCACGACCGCGGCGACACCAGGGTCGAGGCTGACGCCGAATCCACCGCGCGAAATCTCCAGACCCTGGGCGCGCGATTGCCGCGACTGGCCGCGCGGGTCGCCGTCGCGGAGCAGGCCCATAGCCGCGCCGCCGTGCGCGCCACGACGCCGGACCGCCTGCCCCTGGCCGGCGCGCTCGCTCCCGGCCTGTTCGTCCTGACCGGCCTCGGCTCACGCGGCTTCTGCGTCGCCCCCCTGCTGGCCGAGCACGTCGCCGCCCTGGCGCTCGACGCCCCCTCGCCCCTCCCGACGGCCTTGTCCAGGCGGCTCGAGCCGAACCGTTTCGTGATGACGCTTCCCCTTGCGCAACCTTCGCCGCGGGTGGACGATTGACCGCAAGGTGGCCTGTGCGCCGCCCGAACGGAGATCGATCATGACCCGTCTGGTTTCATCCGCCGCCGTCGCGGCCCTGGCCGTCCTGACAGCCTCTTGCGCGCCCGTCGACACGGGAGCGCCCGGCGACAGCGCCGCCGCCCGACCGGAGCGGCAGTGTTTCATCGCCGGGCAGGTGCGGAACTTCCGCGCCGGCGACACGGGCCGGCTCTACATCCGCGTCGTGCGCAACGACGTCTATGAGCTGAACTCCTCCGGAGGCTGCACCGATCTCGACTTCGCCCAGCAGCTCGCCATCACACCCGATGTGGGCGGCCTCGCCGGCGGACGGATCTGCGTTGGCGACTGGGCGCGTATCACGCTGCCGGCCTCGGCCGCGCCCGTGCGGACCTGCCGCGCCATGGTCAGCCGGGTCCTGACGGCGGAAGACGTCGCGGCCCTGCCCAGCGCCCACCGCCCCTGAGGCTCAGGCCTTCTGCGCGTAGCCGAGGCGCTGGTTCAGCTTCTCGATCAGATCGATGGCCGTATCGGCGATGACCGAACCGGGCGGGTAGACCGCGGCCGCGCCCATGTCGATCAGGGTCTGGACGTCCGACGGCGGGATCACCCCGCCGACGACGATCATGATGTCCGGCCGGCCCAGCTTCTCCAGCTCGGCCTTAAGCTCCGGCACCAGGGTCAGGTGGCCGGCGGCCAGGGATGACGCGCCGACCGCGTGGACGCCCCGCTCGACCGCCTCCTTCGCCGCCTCCGCCGGAGTCTGGAACAGCGACCCGGCCGTGGCCTCGAAGCCGAGGTCGCCATAGGCGGTGGCGATGACCTTCTGGCCGCGATCGTGGCCGTCCTGGCCCAGTTTGGCGATCAGGATGCGCGGCGGCCCGCCGTCGTTCTCGACGAAGGCGGCGACCATGCCACGGGCGCGGGCGATCTTCGGATCGTCGCCAGCCTCCCTCGCATAGACGCCTGACACGGTCTTCACCGTGGCCACGTGACGGCCGAAGGCGGCCTCGAGCGCGTCGGAGATTTCGCCGACGGTGGCGTAGGCGCGGGCGGCCTCGACCGACAGCTGCAGCAGATTGGCGTTTCCGCGCGCCCCGGCGGTCAGGGCGTCCAGCGCCGCCTGCGTCCTGACCTCATCGCGTTCGGTGCGCAGCCGCTTCAGCTTGTCGAGTTGGGACGCCAGCACGGCGGCGTTGTCGACCTTGAGCACCGGAATGTCGTCGATGTGGTCGGCGAGGTAGCGGTTCACCCCCACCACCGTCTGCTGACCCGTGTCGATCCGCGCCTGGGTCTTCGCCGCCGATTCCTCGATGCGAAGCTTGGGCACGCCGGCCTCGATGGCTTTCGCCATACCGCCCAGCGCCTCAACCTCGGCCATGTGCGCACGGGCCCGTTCGGCCAGTTCGTGGGTCAACCGCTCGACGTAGAAGCTGCCGCCCCACGGGTCGATCACCCGGGTCAGGCCGGTCTCCATCTGCAGCAGCAGTTGGGTGTTGCGGGCGATCCGGGCCGAAAAATCCGTCGGCAGGGCCAAGGCCTCGTCGAGGCTGTTGGTGTGCAGGCTCTGGGTCTGCCCGCCCGCGGCCGCCATGGCCTCGACCATCGTCCGCGAGACGTTGTTGAACACATCCTGCGCCGCCAGCGACCAGCCGGAGGTCTGGCAGTGCGCCCGCAGCGACAGCGAGCGCGGGTCCTTCGCGCCAAATTTCGACACCGCCTCGGCCCACAGCAGCCGGCCGGCGCGCAGCTTGGCCACCTCCATGAAATAGTTCATGCCGACGGCCCAGAAGAAGCTCAGGCGGGGCGCGAACCGGTCGATGGCCATGCCGGCCTCGACCCCCGCCTTCATGTACTCGATGCCGTCCGCCAGCGTGTAGGCCAGTTCCAGATCGGCCGAGGCCCCGGCCTCCTGCATGTGGTAGCCGCTGATCGAGATCGAGTTGAATTTCGGCGCGTGCTCGGCCGTCCAGGCGAAGATGTCCGAGATGATCCGCATGCTCGGGACCGGCGGGTAGATGTAGGTGTTCCGGACCATGAACTCCTTGAGAATGTCGTTCTGGATGGTCCCGGTCAGGTCCTTGTGCGCGACGCCCTGTTCCTCGGCCGCGACGATGTAGAGCGCCAGCACGGGCAGGACCGCGCCGTTCATGGTCATCGACACGCTCATCCTGTCGAGCGGGATGCCGTCGAACAGGGTGCGCATGTCGTAGATCGAGTCGATGGCCACGCCGGCCATGCCGACGTCGCCCTTAACTCGCGGGTGGTCGCTGTCGTAGCCCCGGTGGGTGGCCAGGTCGAAGGCGATCGACAGCCCCTTCTGCCCCGCCTCGAGGTTGCGGCGGTAGAAGGCGTTGGACGCCTCGGCGGTCGAGAAGCCGGCGTACTGGCGGATGGTCCACGGATTGGACGCGTACATCGTCGGATAGGGCCCGCGATGGTAGGGCGCGATGCCGGGCAGGCCGTGGATGAAATCGAGACCGTCCAGCGCCGAGGCGCCGTAGGCGGTCGGGACCGTCAGGCCTTCGGGCGTCTTCCAGGCGTCGCGGGCTGGGCCGGCGCCCGTCGGATCGAGGTCCAGGTCGACCTTTGCGAAATCGGGGAAGCTCATCGGCCGGCCTGCTGCGCTTCGAAGGGGGCGGCGAGGCGCACCGGCGTCAGGGGCACGCAGGCGTCGCCGCCGCCGATGGGAACGACCGGGGGTTCGGGCTCGACGGGGGCGGGTCGGGGATGCTGGTCGACGAACCGGGTGACTCCCACCATCTGCGTCGCGCCGCTCGCCAGCGCCGCCTCGAGCGACTGCCGGGCCCGGGCCACGCGGGGCTGGATCAGGTGGCCGCGCAGGGCCTCGACGACGCCGCCCTCGGCCTCGATCTTCTGGAATTCGGCCCAGCCCGCTTCGGCCAGTTCGCGGGTGCGCTGGTCCAGGAACCACGAGCCCGCCGCCGGATCGTCGACGCGGCCGACGTGGGCCTCCTCCATCAGCACCAGCTGGGTGTTGCGCGCCTGCCGCCGGGCGAAGGCGTCGGGGCGGCCGCCTGCCCGCGAGAAGCCGTCCAGCACCACGGCGTCCGCCCCGCTGACGGCGCCGGCGAAGCCCGCCGCCGTCAGCCGGAGCAGATTCGGCCATGGGTCGCGCGCCGACAGCATCCGCCGCGACGACCGCGCCTCGATGACGGCGGGCGTCTCCGTCCCGAAGACCCGGCTGATCGAGCGCCACATCAGGCGCAGGGCCCGAACCTTGGCCAGGCTGTCGAAATACTCCTGGTCGACCGCGACCCCGAGCACCATGCCCTTCAGCGCCCGCTCCGCGTCCATCCCGGCGACCATCGCAGCCCTGACCAGGGCGACGGCGTTGGCCGCCGCGAAGGCCAGTTCCTGCCCGATCGAGCCGCCGGCCTCGTGCGCCACCCGGCCGCTGGCGAGGAAGAAGCTCGCCTCGGGATAGGCCCCGGCGTGCCGCGCCGCCGTGTTGGCGGCCAGCGACAGGTGCTCCTCCAGCATCCGCGGCGCCTCGCCGGTCTCCGCGAAGGCCGAGACGGGATCCATGTGGAACATCAGCTTCGCGCGCGGCGAGCCCTTGGCCGCCACGGCCAGTGCGTTGGCGGCTTCCGGGCCATCCAGCCCCGCGTCGAGACCGACCGCCGCCAGTTCCAGCGCCACGCCGTCGAGCGCGCGCGCCAGCGGCTCGCTGTCGGCCAGCGCCGCGCCCTTCAACACGACCGACGCCGCCCCGCCATCAAGGTCCGCCAGCACAGCCGCATTGACCGCCGACGGATCATCCCCCTCGACCAGGGTGCGCAGGTCCCAGGCGCGCCCCTCGGCCTCCGAAGGCCGGGGCGCGAACAGCGGTTCGACCCCGGTGGCGGCGGCGTACAGCGGCCGCACCGCCAGACCGTCGGCGTCGAGATGGATCAGGCTTTCCAGCGGCCGGTCCTTGAGCGCCTTCTCGGCGAGGGCCTTCCAGTCGGCCGGGGACGGGGTCGGAAAAGTCATGCGCCTCCATTGCCCCCGCGCGCGCGCCGGGTCCAGCCGGGGGCCGGCGCGCCACCGCGAAAAACAGAGTCTCCCGTCGATCGAGTCTACCTGCTCCGGTCAGACCGGCCGCCGGTTACGCCAGAATCGGTCGCAGGTATGCGCCACCGTGGTAGTTGCGGTTCAGCCTGCCCGACCTACATCCGTGGCGAACGTAGCAGGAGCGTCCCGTGGCCGACCTTTCCGCCTTCCCGATCACCCGTCGCTGGCCGGCGCGGCACCCCGACCGTCTGCAGCTCTATTCGACCAACTCGCCCAATGGGGTGAAGGCGTCGATCATGCTGGAGGAGACCGGCCTGCCGTATGAGCCGCATTTCGTCGACATCAACAAGAACGAGACCTGGGGCTCGGAATTCCTGTCGCTGAATCCCAACGGCAAGATTCCCGCCATCATCGATCCGGACGGCCCGGGCGGAAAGCCGCTGGCGCTGTTCGAGTCGGGGGCGATCCTTTTCTATCTGGCCGAAAAGACCGGTCAGCTGATCCCCGCCGATCCCGCCGGCCGCTACGAGACCCTGCAGTGGGTCATGTTCCAGATGGCCGGCATGGGGCCGATTTTCGGGCAGGTCGGCTTCTTCAATAAAGCTGCAGGCAAGGCCATCGAGGACAAGCGTCCGCTGGAACGCTACGTCACGGAATCGAAGCGGGTTCTCGGGGTGCTCGATGGCCGGCTCGAGCGCCGCGACTGGGTCATGGGCGACTACACCATCGCCGACATCTCGATGCTGGGCTGGGTGCGCAACCTGATCGGCTACTATGAGGCGCGCGATCTGGTCGGATTTGACAGTCTGAAGAACGTCCCCGCCTGGCTGGAACGCGGCCTCGACCGCCCCGCCGTGCAACGCGGGCTGGAGATTCCGAAACGGCCGTAACGGCTCAGTAGCCGATGACGGTGGGCAGCGCCTGCCAGACGATGGCCACCGCCGCCACGCCGCCGCCGAGCAGGGCCAGCTGGTCCCCGAAACGGGTGGACGGGTCGGTCGTCCGGCGCAGCCGCCGCGCGGCCCGGGCGGCGATGGCCAGCGCCATGAGCAGGCAGGCTCCGCTGAACGCCAGCCCGGCCATTCGCCAGGCGGGGTCGTCGGCCCGGCTGACCACATCGGCCAGGCTGGCGATGGCGTAAATCCCCATGAAGTGGACGGTCCAGACGATCAGGCCGCCCAGCATCCAGGCCCAGCGCCGCATGTTCAGCCCCCTGGGAACAGTCGGGGCAGCAGGGCCGCGAACGCCCCCTGCCCGGCCGAATAGACGATGAACAGGGCGATCAGATCGTAGGTCGAGGGCCGGTCCGCCCGTACATGCCCGGCCAGCCAGCGCAGCACCGCATACGGGCCCATCAGGGCGATGATGCCCGCGAAACAGCCTTGCCACGACAGGAGGGCGTAGACGGTCGCCCCTTGGGCATTGACCGCGGGCCGCAGGCCGGCAGCCCACCAGGCGTCGAGATCCAGTCTCCACGCACCGACGATCAGGGCGGCGGCCGCGGCCATCATCACGGCGGCGACGACCGCGCCGCGCGGGCGTGCCAGCCTCAGCGACCGGCATGACAACCAGGCGAGCAGGGCGGCCGCGGCGTTGCCGGCCACCACACACGCCATCGACAGGGTACCCGGCGGCGGCGCCCAGTTCGCGGGGTTGCGGCTCCACAGGAAGACATAGCTGAAGCCGGCCAGGGCCGCGACCATGCCGGCCACTACGAGGGTGATGACCATGGCCAACCAGCCGTGGCTGGACGGGCCGCTGGCGTAGGTCGGCACCGTGATTCCGGCCCCGATGTCGACCGTCGTCTGCGCCAGCGGCCGGTCGAGAAACCAGCACCACTGGAGCATGCAGTAGACCCCCAGCACGCCGCAGATCACGGACGGCCAGTAGGCCTGCACGGTCAGCAACAGGAAGAAGGCCGCCGTGAACACCGCCGCCCAGACATGCCAGGCCGAGGGCTTCGGCATCCGTTGCAGATACTGCGGCTCGGCGTTGAGGGTGGAGGTGACGAGGGTCTCGCGCTCGCCGGTCGCGGTGTTCGGCAGAAAGTAGCGTCCCGCCTCGACGTCAGCCGCCAGTCGCTTCTGGTCCCACAGCGGATACAGGCTGGTCACCACCGGGATCGACCGCACCGAATAGAGGCCGGTCGGCAGCCATTCGAGGCCGGGCCCATCGAAGACGTTGCCGGCGTCGCGGCCGCCGAAGGGGCGGAAATTCCGGGCCATGTCGATGATCCAGACCAGCACCGCCGCTGCGAACAGGAAAGCGCCGACCGTCGAGATCAGATTGGGCCATTCCCAGCCCCGGTCCGGCAGCCAGGTGTAGACTCGCCGCGGCATGCCCATCAGCCCGGTCAGATGCATCGGCAGGAAGGTCAGGTGCATGCCGGCGAACATCAGCCAGAATACCCATTTGCCGAGGCGCTCGCTCAGCGGCCGGCTCGAGGTCATCGGCAGCCAGTAGTAGATGGCCGCGAACATCGGGAAGACCATGCCGCCGATCAGCACATAGTGCAGGTGGGCGACGATAAAGTAGCTGTCGTGGGCCTGCCAGTCGAACGGGACCATGGCCACCATGACCCCGGTGAGCCCGCCCATGACGAAGATGATGAGCCCGCCCACGACAAACAGCCCCGGCGTATTGAACCGCATCCGCCCCGCCGCGAGGGTGGCGATCCAGGCGAAGACCTGGACCCCCGCCGGCACCGACACCGCCATAGACGCGGCCGAGAAGAAGCTGGTCGATATGGTCGGCATGCCGGTGGTGAACATGTGGTGGGCCCACACGCCGAAGCTGATGAAGCCTGTGGCCAGCATGGCCAGCACGACGAGCCGGTGACCGACCAGCGGCGTCCTCGCCATCGCCGGGATGATGGTCGACATGGCCCCCGCCGCCGGCAGGAAGATGATGTAGACCTCGGGGTGGCCGAAGAACCAGAACAGGTGCTGCCACAGCAGCGGGTCGCCCCCCTTGAGCGGATCGAAGAACGGCCAGCCCAGCGCCCGCTCGAGCTCCAGCAGCAGGGTCGACAGGATGATCGACGGGAAGGCGATGACGATCATTCCGGCGAAGATCAGCATGGCCCAGGCGAACACCGGCAGCTTGTCCAGGGTCATGCCGGGGGCGCGGGTGCGCAGCACGCCGACGATGATCTCGATGGCCCCGGCGATGGCCGAAATCTCGATGAAGCCGATGCCCAGCAGCCAGAAATCGGCATTGATGCCGGGCGACCAGGCCATCGAGGTCAGCGGCGGATACATGAACCAGCCGCCGTTCGGCGCGAGGCCGAAGAACAGCGAGCCGAAGAAGGCCAGTCCGCCGATCAGATAGGCCCAGAAGGCGTAGGCGCTGAGCCTCGGAAACGGCAGGTCCCGCGCGCCCAGCATCTGCGGCAGCAGCAGCACGCCCAGCGCCTCGACCGCCGGCACCGCGAACAGGAACATCATAACCGTGCCGTGGACGGTGAAGAACTGGTTGTAGGTCTCCTGCGGCAGGAAGCCGTTCATCGGCACGGCCAGCTGGGTGCGCATCAGCACCGCCAGCGCCCCGGCCAGCACGAAGAACAGCATGGCCGCGCCGACGTAGTAGACGCCGACGAAATTGTTGTTGATGGCGGTGATCCACTGCCACCCTTTCGGGCCGCACCACACATCCTCCAGCGCCTCGAGCTCTCCCGGCGGACGCTCTCCCTGCGTCGGAAAGCGCTTGTAGAGGGCCGGGTCGAAGCCGGTTTCGCTGTTCACTTCAGGCTCTCGAGCCAGGCCGAGACGTCGCGCAGCTCCTGGCCGGTCAGCACCGGATAGGCCGGCATGCGGTTGCCCGGCTTGATGGCCTGGCTGTCGGAGATCCAGCCAGCCATGGTCCCGTGGTTGTTCGGCAGGATGCCCGCGCCGAGGGTGCGGCGCGAGCCGACGTGGCTGAGGTCCGGCCCGGCGAGGCCGTTGAAGGCCGTGCCCGCGACGGTGTGACAGGCGCCGCAGCCGGCGCGGGCGAACACCGGCGTCCCCGGGTGTGACACGATCGTCGCGGCGGCCGGAGCCGACTGCCGCGCCCGCCACGCCTCGAACTCGCGAGGTTCGTGCGCCACCACCACCAGACCCATCAGCGCATGGGGGCCGCCGCAGTATTCGGCGCACTGGCCGCCGTAGACGCCGGGCGCGTCGGCCTGCAGCCGCATCAGGTTGCGGCGGCCGGGGATCATGTCGACCTTGCCGGCCAGCCGCGGGACCCAGAGGCTGTGGATCACGTCGGCGGAGTCGAGCTCGAACACCACCGGGCGGCCGACGGGGATGTGGACCTCGTTGGCGTCCTGCAGGACCTCGCGGCCGGCGCCGTCCAGATAGGCGACCCGCCACCACCACATCTCGCCGGTGACCCGCACCCGCATTTCGCCCGGCGCCGGCTCCTGCGTCAGGTGCGATGTCAGACCGAGGCCGTAGACCAGCAGGGCGCTGAGCACCACCACCGGAAAGGCGAGGCCGCCGATCCACACCAGCCGCTCGCCGCCCAGCCGGGCGCGCCATCGCCGGGACCCGAACAGCGCCAGCCCGAGGGCGACCAGCACCACCAGCAGCACTGTCACGGACATGCCGATCAGCCCCCAGGCGAGGGTGTTGAGCGGCCCCGCGAACGGCCCGGCCGGGTCCAGCGCCGGCGGCGGCCAGCCGGCGATCCCCTCCGGAGCGATGTCAGCGGTCATCGAGCGTATAGAGGTAGGCCGCGACATCGCGGGCTTCGGCCTCGCTGATCGGCATCGGCGGCATGCCGGTGTCCGGCGACAGCGACGGCGCGTCGATCAGCCAGGCCGTCAGGACGTCCGGCCGGTTCGGAAGCTGGCCCGCGATCATCGGGCTGACCCCGAAACCGTCGAGCGACGGCCCCGCGAGGCCTCGCGGCCAGTCGATTCCGGGAATGGCGTGGCAGGCCGCGCAACCGACCCGCTCCATCACGGCCAGCCCCCGCGCCGGATCGGCCCCGGCGATCACCCGCGGCGGGTGGGTCTTGTCCGCACAGGCGGCCAGCAGGGCCGCCGCCAGCGGCGCCCATCGCCTCATATGTGTCCTGGCCGGTGAACTGGTCAGTCATCCTGCCCCTTTCGGGGATCAAACCCGTGCTCAGCGTCACGGTTCCGGCGGCGGAACCGCAAAGGTCGGCTGGTGTTGGTTCGGCGTGCGCCCGCTCCCTGCCGTCCTCGTTCTCGCGACCGTCGTCGCGGCCTGCACGCCGGTCAACGAGCGGGCGGGCGAGGCCTTCACGACGGACGGCGAGATCATCGCCATGGGCGGCGGCGACGGCGGCCCGGCCAACGCCTGTCTCAGCTGCCACGGCCTCGACGGCGCCGGGGACGGGGTCAGCACGCCCCGGCTGGCGGGGCTGGACGCGGGCTATCTGCAGAAACAGTTGGGCGACTACGCCGACGGGACCCGGCCGGACGAGGTCATGGGCCCGATCGCGAAATGGCTGGACGACGGCGACCGGCGGGCGGTCGCGGCCTGGTATGCGGGCCTGCCGCCGCCGGGCGGAACCCGGCCCGTGACGCCGGTCCCCGCCATCTACCTGACCGGCGGCTGCGGCAGTTGCCACGGCCCCGACGGGCAGGGTGTCGGGGCGGGCAATCCGGCGATCTCTGGCCAGCCCGCCGGTTATACGCTCGACCAGCTGCGCCGCTGGAAGCGGGCCGAACGCCGCAACGATCCGCGCGGGGTCATGGCCGATGCGGTCGCGGACCTGACCGACGTCGAAATGCGGGCCATAGCCGCCTGGCTCGAGACCGTACCCGCTGCTCGACCGCCCGATAGCGCCGCTGCCAGCGCGTCCGCCGGCGCGGCAGCTGCGGCACGACCGGCAGCATTCCGTGGAACACGTCGTCCCGATCGATGAAATGGTGCTTCAGCGCCGCCCCGACGTGGAGCGGGATCAGGAACAACAGGGTGAGGATCAGCCCCCAGTGCATCCATTCGGCGACCGCTTCGATTTGCCAGCGCTGGACGAAACCCAGATTACCGAACGGCATCAACGGCCATGGCGTGAAGCCGATCAGCGTCAGCTGCTGCTCGCGCGCCGTGGCCGAGATCATGGCCCAGCCGGTGAGGGGCAGGCCGAACAGACAGGTGTAGAAGACATAGTGGGTCACCCGCGCCGTCGCGCTTTCCCAGCCCGGCTTGTCGGCGTCGTTGATCGGCCCCGGCGCCAGCGCCCGCCACGCCCCGCGTCCCATGGCCAGAACCAGCATCAGCACCCCGATCAGGTAGTGCAGGTCATACGCCGCCACCTTGTCGCCGCCGACCGGCAGCCGTCCCATCCACCAGCCCCAGGCCAGCTGGAAGACGACCAGCGCCGCCATCGTCCAGTGGAAGATGATGGCCACGGGCGAGTAGCGGCCCTGATCGTGATGGCCGGCGGCCCACTCGAGGATGTTGACGATCAACCGGTCGATCATACGGGCCTGGCCCCGGCGCGGGCGTCGGGGCCGATCCAGCGGCCGAGCACCCCCAGCGCAGCCGCCAGATAGATCGCCGCCGCCGGGGCCCACATGATCAGCCCGGCCATCTGCTGGTCCTCCAGCGGGCTCAGTCCCCAGGCGGCGGTGGTGAGCTGATGCGGCGCATAGAGCGGCTGGCCGGTGAAGGTCAGCAGCGCCCCGAGCAGCCCCATGGACACCATGGCCAGCAACAGGGCGGCGACGGCGCCGGGCGCCGAGGCTCTCCGCACGGCGGTCCAGAACCACACGGCGGTCCCGAGCAGGCTGATCTGCATCAGCCAGTAGACGGTGTCATCGGACAGGGCCCAGCCATAGGCCGCCGGCGCGTGCCAGGCCCAGAACACCACCGCCTGCGCCGCCGTCGCCAGCGCCAGCGGACCGACCCGAAGCCTCGGCAGCGACATGGCGATCAGCGGCGCCGCCACCGCGACCAGCAGGACATGATGCACCGTCCGGGCGGCGAACAGGGCCGAACCGAGCGCGCAAAGCGGCGATACGAACACCACCGCCAGCACGGCGACCGCGGCGACGCCGGCTGTCCGCTCCCGTCCCGACGTCCGCCACAGCACCAGCCCCAGGCCGACGGCCAGCGCCGCGATCAGCACGGGATCGAAATTCCACCGGGCCAGCCAGTCGTCCGGCCCGAGCCCCGGGCCGCAATACGGCGCCCAGATCGCCGGGGCGCGCCCGCTCATCGCTCCGGCAGGGCGTAAGCGATCACATGATCCCCGGCCGGCGTCTCCATGAAGTGATGTCCGCCCGCCATGATGACCAGATACTGCCGCCCGTCCTGCTCATAGACCATCGGCGCCGCCTGGCCGCCCGCCGGCAGCGCGTCCGCCCAGACAGTCTCGCCGGTCTCGATGTCGATGGCGCGGATCAGGTCGTCGGTCGCGGCCGCGATGAAGACCAGCCCGCCCGCCGTGACCACCGACCCGCCGTTGTTGGGCGTGCCGATGTCGAGCGGCAGCATCGAGGGAATGCCGAACGGCCCGTTCCGGCGCGCCGTGCCCAGCGGCCGGTCCCAGACCGTGTGGCCGGTGCGGATGTCGATGGCCCGGATGCCGCCGTAGGGTGGCTGCTTGCACATCAGGCCGGTCGCCTTAATTCGCCAGCCCGCATTGACGTCGATGGCGTAGGGCACGCCCGCCTGCGGATCGCCGGCCCCTTCCGCCGCCACGGGCACGCCGCCCGGCGTCTTCTTCTTCAGCCGCGGGTCGCCGCGCGGGAACCAGCCCTTCTCGTCGGCCTCGGCGCGGGGGACCAGCCGGTTGTAGTTCGGCATGTCGTTGTAGTTGGCGATGATCCAGCCGCGCCGCGGATCGACCGCCACGCCGCCCCAGTCCGAGCCGCCGTTGTAGCCGGGGTACTGGATCCAGCGCCGGTCGCTGGTCGGCGGGGTGTAGACGCCCTCATAGGCGGCCTGCCGGAAGCCTATCCGGCAAACCAGCTGATCGATCGGCGACATGCCCCACATGTCGCGCTCCGTCAGGTCGTCGGCCCGCCGCAGGGTGTGGAACAGCGAGAACGGCTGGGTCGGCGTCCGCTCGCGCGGCTCGACGCCGCCCTGCGGCACGCGCCGCTCCTCGACCGGGGTCAGGGGGCGGCCGGTGCGCCGGTCGAGGATGTAGATATCGCCCTGCTTGCTGGGCAGGATCAGCGCCGGAACCACGCCGGCGGGGGTCGGATAATCGATCAGCGTCGCCTGCGATCCGAGGTCGTAGTCCCAGACGTCCCTGTGCACGGTCTGGAACGACCAGGCCGGGCGGCCCGTGGTCACATCCAGCGCCACCAGTGAGGTGGCGTAGCGGTTCTCGGCCTCGGAGCGGTCGGCGCTGTAGTAGTCGGCGGCGGAGTTGCCCATCGGCAGATAGACCAGCCCCAACTGCTCGTCGCCCGAAGCCGTCGTCCACATATTGGGCGTGCCGCGAGTGTAGCTGTCGCCGGCGGGCGGGGCGCCGGTCAGGTCCGGGCGGGTCATGTCCCAGGCCCAGCGCAGCGCGCCGGTGACCGCGTCGAAGCCCTGGATCACGCCCGACGGCGCCGAATTGGACTGGCCGTCCAGCACCTGATGGCCGGTCACGATCACGCCGCGCACGATGGTCGGGGCCGAGGTGATCGAGACCATGCCGGGGATGACCTCGCCCATGCCGGTCTTGATGTCGACCGCGCCGTTGGTCCCGAAACCGGCGCAGGGGCGGCCGGTGCGGGCGTCGACGGCGATCAGCCGCCCGTCGAGCGTGCCCTCGATGATCCGGGTGGCGCAGGCGACGGGAGCGATGGCCGGGATGGGAACCGGACGCGGCTGCACGGCGGGCCCGACCGAAGCGGACGCGGGCGCCGTCGCCGGTCCGGCGGCCGGCGTCGCGACGGCGCCGGTGTCGTGGTAGGCCACGCCGCGGCAGGCGGCGGTATAGGGAATCCAGTCCTCCGACACGCGCGGGTCGTAACGCCAGCGCTCGCGGCCGGTGCGGGCGTCGAGCGCGATCAGCATGTTCATCGCCGTGCACAGATAGACGGTGTCGCCGACCTTCAGCGGCGTGGTCTCGGCGCCCCATTTCTCCTTCGGCGTGTCGCCGGTGCGGAAGGTCCAGACGCGCTCCAGCCCACCGACGTTGTCGCGATTGATCTGGTTCAGCGGCGAGAAGCGCCGCGCGCTGTACGTCCCGCCCCAGGCCGGCCAGTCGGCGCCCACGTCGCGCAGCGACGGCTCCGACATGGCCGCCATCGCCACGGACCGGGTCGCTACGGGCGGCGCCGGCCGGTTGGCCTGCGCCACGACCGCGCCGGCGACCAGGGCGCCGAGAACGAACACAGCCGCCCCGCCCAGCGCCAGCCGTCGGCCCCGGCGTCCGTCGAGGACCGGCAAGGACGCGATGACCAACGGCAGCAGCATCGCCGGCGCGACCACGCGGGGGACCAGCGCCCAGCCGTTAAGCCCGACCTCCCAGAGCGCCCACAGCACCGTCAGGACGAAGACGCCGCCATAGATCCACGCCCCGAGGAGGCTCAGCCGCCACAGCATGCCCCCCGAAGCGATCAGGCCCAGACCGGCCGGCAGGTAGTAGAAGGAGCCGCCCAGCGACAACAGCCAGCCGCCGCCGATGGCCAGAACCAGTCCGATCAGGATCAGCAGCGCCGCGAGCACCCGCACCAGCAGACCGCCGAAGCCCACGCCTCTCTCGATCCTGGCCATATCGGGCTCGCCTTCCAGCTTCGCTGCAAGGGCAAACCGGCGGAAGGCGGCGGGGTTCCGGATTTCGCGGCGGGAAGCCGCGCGCGGCCGGGCGCGGCATCGGTGATTCAGTCGGGTCGGTCAGTCCAGCGGGATGATGAACACGCGGTCGTATCCCGTGCCGCCGTCGGTGGTCGGAAGGGCGATGTAGTCGTCTCCCGCCTCGTCCATAACGCGCTCGACGAGCCGGTTGAACCGGGCGGGCGCGTCCGGCTCCGGGCGGAGACTGAAGCCGTAATCCGTCTCCTCGCTTCCCTGGGAGGCGGCGACCTCTCTCAACCGTTGCAGCAAGGCGCCCACGAGCCACCCACCTTTCGCCTCATACTATACCCGACGTTCGCGACGGCGATGAGGTTTGGTAAACGCTCACGCGCTGTTGATCAGGCTTGGGCCTGGCGGACAGCTGACGCCCCCGACGCCGGGGCGACCAGCGGCTCGAACAGATGCCGGGCCAGATGACGCACCACCGGGACCGCCACCCCGTCGCCGGTCAGGTGATAGGCGTCGCTGTAGTTTCGCGGCAGCACATAGGCGTCGGGCAGGCCCATCAGACGCGCCGTCTCCCGGGCCGAGATCAGCCGCGAGCGCACCCGGGGGCCGTCGACCACGAGGATGATCTGGCGGCTCGATCCGCCGGCGGGCGTCCTCAGGCAGCCGGCCACGTCGTCGAACCGCACCTCGGCGCGCTGCACCCGCGATCCATCCCCGTCGGTTCGGGTGCGGCGGTACACGCCGCCCACCATGCGGCGGCCAGCCCGCCGGGCCGCCTCGACCTTGGCGGCGTTGACCGGCGACATGAGGTCGAGCAACCGCTTCGTCTCGGCCTGATTGTGCCAGGGCACGCTGTCCGGCGCGTCCTCGATCAGCTCCGCGAACGTCGTCTGGCGCCGTTCGGGCGTCGGCACGTTCCACCACACCAGCCGGTCCCGAAGATCGTTCGAAAGGCCCGCCACGGCCCGGCGCAGCGCCGCGCTGTGGAAGGGTTCCAGCGGACCGGGCGCCGTCAGCCCGGCGTCGATCTCCACGTCGGCCCGCACCCCGATCACGAACAGCCGCGGCCGGCTCTGCGGCACGAACAGCCCGGCGTTGATCACCAGCGCGCCGTAGCGATAGCCCGCCTCCGCGAAGGTCCGGCAGATCGTCCCGAAATCCCGCCCGCCGTGCGAGGTCAGCGTCCCGCAGACGTTCTCGACCGCCACCAGCCGCGGGGCCCGCCCCTGTCCGGCCAGCCCGCGGATCACATCCCCGAAGGCATGGAAGGTCCCCGACCGCTCGCCCTTCAGCCCGGCTCCGGCGCCGGCCAGGGACAGGTCCTGGCAAGGGAAACTGCCCCAGACCAGATCCGCCTCGCCGGGCATGACATCGACGTCGAGCCCGCGAATGTCGCCGACGGTCAGCTCCCCGCCCGTGCCCCAATTGGCCTGGTAGGAGAGACCCTTGCGGGCGTCGAAATCGTTGGCGAACAGACAGGTCCACCCGTCGCCCAGCCCGGCCCGCGCCATGCCGCCGCCGGCGAAGAACTCATAGAAGCTGGGCATGGACTCCCGGGGTCTGCAGCGGCCCGAAGGCGACGCACCCGACTGTAGGGGAGGAAGATGGTGGACGCGACAGGGATTGAACCTGTGACCCCTTCGATGTCAACGAAGTGCTCTCCCGCTGAGCTACGCGTCCGCCGTGACGGCCCCGGGTGACCCCGGGGGCAGGAAGGCGCGGTCTATAACCCGGCCTGTTTGTTGTCCGCAAGGGCCAAAACCACGCCCGCGCTCAAGTCGCGAGCCGCCGCGCGGCGAGCGATCGCGCCTCTACTTCAGGCCGCCGCCACCATCCGCTCGACCTCGCCCACGAGATCACGCAGGTGGACGGGCTTGGACAGCACCTTGGCCTGCGGGCTGGCCTGGGCGGCCGACAGGGCCACGGCGGCGAAGCCGGTGATGAACATGATACGGATGCCCGGCTGGCGGGCGGCGGCCACGCGGGCCACCTCGATGCCGTCGGCTCCGGGCATGACGATGTCGGTCAGCAGCAGGTCCCACGGGCCCTGATCCAGAGCGTCGATGGCGTCGTCGCCATTCTCGCAGTCGACCACCGAATGGCCGGCCCGCACGAGCGCCCGCGTGAGGAATCCCCGAAGCGAGTGATCGTCTTCGGCAAGGAGAATGCGCGCCATGAAGTGTTTTCGCCCCGTCTTGTTAGCGTGACGCTACGACGCGATCGGTAAACCCGCCATGAAAATCCCCGGTCGGGCGAAGCGGATCGGCGCCGCGAACCTGTGGATCGTTGCGCGAAACGCGGTATGGGATCGGCCATGGCGGACAGTCCCCAGCACAATCCGGCCGACGCGGGCGAGGCGGCGTTCACCCTCCTCATGCCCGCGACGCCGGGCCGGTTCGTGTTCGCCTCGCCGCACTCGGGCGACCTCTATCCGGCCGATATGGGCCCGGCGCCGGAGCTGGAGACGACCAGCCTGCGCAGCGCCGAGGACGCCCTTGTCGACCGGCTGATCGCGCCGGGGCGGGAGCGGGGCGCCGCCCTGCTGCTGGGACGTTTGGGCCGCGCCTATGTCGACCTGAACCGCGATCCCGGGGACCTCGACCCCGCCCTGGTCGACGGCCTCGAGGGGCGCACGGCGTCGCCGCGCACGGCGGCCGGCTACGGCGTCGTCCCGCGCCTGACCGGCGACGGCCGCCCGCTCTATGGCCGTCGGCTGGGGCTGGCCGAGGCCCGCGACCGGATCGACCGGGCCCACGCCCCCTATCACGCCGCCCTGGACCAGTTGATGCGGGCGGCGCACGCCCGGCATGGCGAGGCCGTGCTGGTCGACTGGCATTCGATGCCCGCCCGGGCGACCCAGGGCGTCGGCGGCGCGCGCGGGCCCGACGTGGTGCTGGGCGACCGGCACGGATCGTCCTGCGCGGCGGCCCTGACCCGGCGGCTGCGGCGGGCTTTCGAGGCGCTGGGCTGGCGGGTGACGCTGAACCAGCCCTATTCCGGAGGCTGGACCACCCAGGCCTGGGGGCGGCCGGCGGACGGGTTCCACGCCGTCCAGATCGAGCTGAACCGCGCCCTCTACCTGAACGAGGCGACGCTGGAGCCCGGACCGGGCTGGCCGCGCTGCGCCGCCGGCGTGGCCCGGGTCATCGACGACCTTCTGGCCGATCCGTTTCCTCTCGGCCGGGCATAAAAAAAGCCGCGCCCGAAGGCGCGGCATTGAAGTCTTTAGGGAGGAAACGCCCAGGAAGGGCATGACGCCGCGAGGGCGTCGAAGATCAAGTTAGTGTGCGGTGCACAATGCGTCAACCGGAGAGTTCGCACCCATGTTCACGCCTTGTAACGGCAGGCTTCATCCCGAACTGATCTCCGTAACCGATTTCAGAGGTTAAATTCGCCCCACGCTGTGAGCGCTTGCGAAACAGCGTTACCGTATCGGAAGATGCGGCTCGAGCAGCCGGCGCGCGGCCCGCACCGCCCGCGCCGCCGGTGAGCCGGCCTGGCGCCAGACCAGCAGGCAGAACACCACCGCCACGCCGAGCGCCAGCCACAGCGGACCGAACAGCCAGGCCGCCGCCGCCAGGGCGAAATAATAGCCCCGCACGCCCTGACTGAAGGCGCTCAGCGCCGGATTCAGCAGGTTGGCCGCAGCCTCGCCCAAGGCCACCCGATCCCCCTCGGTATGCAGTTCCGGGGCCGCGCCGATCAGGGCCAGGGCGTAATTCATCTGGCGAATGGACCAGATGAAATCCAGCAGGCCGCGCGCCAGACAGAGCAGAACCAGCGCCAGCTTGGCCTCCAGCAGCCCCGTCGGGACGGTCCCTTCGTCTATCAGGGCCACGCCCCGCAGCGCCTGGTCGCCGCCGAACAGCACGCTGGCCACCGCCGCGATCAGCAGCAGGTTGGTCGAGGCGAAGAAGCCGGCCGAGTTGATGGTGTGACCCATCAGCTGGCTGTCGACGATCCGGACCTCCCGGTGCGTCATCACCATCATCCAGGCCCGCCGGACCACGATCATGTCGTCGTTCAGCGAGCCGCTGCGCCGGGCCAGCAAGGCCAGCAGCGGGCCGTAGCCAAGCCAGCACAGAAAGAACAGCGCCAGCGCCAGACCTTCGAAGATCGTCATGACCGCTCCTTCAGAACCCACCGCCTGTCGTGCCGCGCGGAACTTCCGGGGGCAAGTCCGCCTTGCTTCCGGCAAGTTGCGCGCCTATCACGCCCGCCTCCCCGTACCGCACTGCACCATAGACGAGCCCGTCATGAACATCGACGCCATTCCCGCCGGCCCGAACCCGCCCTGGGACGTCAACGTCGTCATCGAGATTCCGCAGGGCGGCCTGCCCGTGAAATACGAAATGGACAAGGCCTCCGGCGCCCTGTTCGTCGACCGCTTCCTGCACACCGCCATGTACTATCCGGGCAACTACGGCTTCATCCCGCACACCCTGTCGGACGACGGCGATCCGTGCGACGTGATCGTGCTGAACCCGACCCCGGTGGTGCCGGGCTGCATCATCCGCTCGCGCCCGATCGGCGTGCTGAAGATGGAAGACGAGGCCGGCGGCGACGAGAAAATCCTGGCCGTGCCGGTCGACAAGCTGAACCCCTATTATACCGACATCGCCAGCTACCGGCAGCTGCCGGCGATCCTGGTCGAGCAGATCGAGCACTTCTTCACCCGCTACAAGGATCTGGAGAAGGGCAAGTCGGTCACGGTCAAGGGCTGGGGCGACGCCGGCGAGGCCGCCGAACTGATCGCCGCCGGCATGAGGGCGCATCAGGAGAAGCTGAAGTCGAAGGCCGCCAACGCGGCCTGAGGCCAGTCTGGCGGCAGCAGCCGGAACGGAGTAGGATTCCCTTCGTCAGGGCCAACGCCTCGATCCGGCTAAGTCGATTTCCGGCGGACGGATCATTCCGCTTTCCCCTAATCGGCGAAGATGCCTTCGGCCACGCTTCGCAACCACCTCCTCGATCGTCTATCGCCTGAAGACCGCGCCGCGGTCCTCTCCGCCTCGACTCCGTTCGAGTTTGAATTGGGTCACGTTTTCTCCGAGGCCGGAGACGGCATCGGGCACGTTCACTTCGTTCTGAGCGGCATCATCTCGGCCGTCGCCGGCATGCAGGACGGCCGCACAGTCGAGACCTTCATGGTCGGCCGCGAAGGCGCCACCACGCCCGGCGCCATAAACGTCCCGGTGCGGACCTATTCCCGTCTGGTTGGCCAGGCCGCCGGCGAAACCCGGCGGATCGAGGTCACCCGCTTGAGAGCCCTGTGCGAGGAACGCCCGGACCTGCGGACGATTCTCGCCCTCTACGCCGCCGGCCTGCAGGGCGAACTGGAGCAGTCCGGGGCCTGCAACGCCCTGCACCGTTCGGACCAGCGTTTCGCCAAATGGCTGCTGCGATGCCACGACCGGATCGACGGCGAGACCCTGCTCCTGACCCAGGAATACCTGGCCAGCCTGCTCGGCTCGCAGCGCACCACCGTCAACGAGGCCGCCCAGGGCCTGCAGAAGGCCGGGGCCATCACCTATTCACGCGGCCGGGTGACGATCCTCGACCGGGCCGCGCTCGAACGGGCGGCGTGCGAATGCTACCGCCACGGCCAGCGCTCCAGCATCGACATCCCGGAACCGCAGTAGCGCCTCCGGCCCTGCTCAGGGCCGTTCCACGCACATCGCCACGCCCATGCCGCCGCCGATGCACAGCGTGGCCAGGCCGCGCTTCGCGTCGCGCCGCTTCATCTCGTGCAGCAGGGTGGTCAGGATGCGCGCGCCCGAAGCCCCGATCGGATGGCCGATGGCGATGGCCCCCCCGTTGACGTTGACCTTGGCCGGGTCGAGCCCGAGCTCCTTCAGCACGCACAGCGACTGCGCCGCGAAGGCCTCGTTCGATTCGACCAGGTCGAGGTCGGCGACCGTCCAGCCGGCCTTCTCCAGCGCCTTGCGCGAGGCCGGGATCGGGCCGGTTCCCATGATCGCCGGATCGACGCCCGCCGTGGCCGACGAGACGACCCGGGCCAACGGCTCCAGCCCCCGCGCCCTGGCCTCGTCGGCGCTCATCAGCACCAGCGCCGCGGCGCCGTCGTTGAGACCGGAGGCGTTGGCCGCCGTCACCGTGCCCTCTTTCGAGAAGGCGGGGCGCAGCGAGGCCATCGCCTCCAGGGTCGCGCCGTGGCGGATGTACTCGTCCTTGTCGACGACCACGTCGCCCTTCCTCGAGGCGATGGTCACCGGGACGATCTCGGCGTCGAAGCGGCCATCCTTCTGGGCCGCCTCGGCCCTGTGCTGGCTGGCCACGGCGAAGGCGTCCTGGTCGGCGCGGCTGATCTGGAACCGGTCGGCGATGTTCTCGGCCGTCTGGCCCATGTGATAGCCGTTGAAAGCGTCCCACAGCCCGTCCTTGATCATCGTATCGACGAACGACAGGTCGCCCATCTTCTGGCCGGACCGCAGCTGCTGGGCGTGCGGCGCCTGGCTCATGCTCTCCTGGCCGCCGGCGACGACGATCTTGGCGTCGCCCAGCGCGATCTGCTGCGCCGCGAGCGCCACGGCCCGCAGGCCCGAGCCGCAGATCTGGTTCAGGCTCCAGGCCGGGACCTCCTTCGGAATGCCGGCGCCCATGGCCGCCTGCCGCGCCGGACCCTGACCCGCGGCCGCCTGCAGCACATGGCCGAGGATCACCTCATCGACCTCGGTCGCGTCGACGCCCGCCCGCTCCAGCGCGGCCCGGATGGCGACCTCGCCAAGTTTCGACGCGGGCAGGCTGGACAGGGCGCCCAGGAAGGAGCCGACCGGCGTGCGGGCGGCGGAGACGATGACGACGTCGGTCATGGCGGGCTCGGGGCTGCTTTCGGGAAGGCGCTGCAAATAGCCCCAACCACGGCGCGCCGCCACTCCGCATGAGACCGGGTTGTGGCGTTTGTGCCGCACGGGACGGCTTTCCGCGGCCCGGACCCGGCGTTCAGCCGGCAGTCATCGGCCCGCCCCATATTTGGGGGAACGATTGGCGGGCAAATGGCTTGAAGGGCCGATGCTCATGCAAATGAAGACGATTTTCGGCCGGGTCTGCATTCCCGACGAGCTCGACATGATCGAGCACTACCGCACTCCGGCTGAAAAGACGGCCGACCTGGTCGTGCATGTGGTCGGCCTGACCCTCGCGGCGGTCGGCGGGATCGCGCTGGCGGTGCTGGCGGCCCTCTATTCCGGGGTCGGCGCCGTCGTCGCCACCGGCGCCTACGCCCTGTGCCTGATCGCCATGCTGACGGTCTCGACCATCTACAACCAGACCCGCCCGTGCGCCGCCCGGCCGATCCTGCGCCGCATGGACGAGGCGGCGATCTTTCTGATGATCGCCGGCAGCTACACCCCGTTCACCACCCAGCGGTTCGAGGGCGCCTGGTCGATCGGCTTCACCCTGCTGGTCTGGTCAGTGGCGCTGGCCGGCGTGTTCGCCAAACTGGTGGCGCCGCGCCTCTCCGACGCCTTCTGGAGCGCGGTCTATATCGGCTTCGGCTGGCTGGCCGTTCTCGCATTCAAGCCGATGATGGACACCGTCCATCCCATCGCCCTTGGTCTGCTGGTGCTTGGCGGCCTGATCTATACCGCCGGCGTTTTCGTCTTCATCAGCCCGAAGGTGAAGTTCCGCCGGGCCATCTGGCACGGTTTCGTCGTCACCGGCGCGATGACGCACTGGGCGGCGGTGCTGGTCGGGGTGGTCCTCGCCCCCGGCTCGACGGGCCTCGGCTAGACATTCCAGTCCGCAGCGCAGCATAGTGCGGCATTGCAACAGGATCGGGGATTGCGCGTGGCCGACAAGAAGTCCGGAGCCGGCGAAACCGTCGTCATCAAGAAATACGCCAACCGGCGGCTCTACAACACCGCCACCTCCGCCTACGTCACCCTTGAGGACCTGGCCCGGATGGTGCGCGAGGGCACCGACTTCGTGGTCTACGACGCCAAGACCAACGACGACCTGACCCGCCAGATCCTGACCCAGATCATCTTCGAGGAGGAGAGCCGCGGCGAGGCCTTGCTGCCGGTCCAGTTCCTGCGCCAGTTGATCGGCTTCTACGGCGGCCAGATGCAGGGCGTGCTGCCCAGCTATCTCGAGATGTCGCTGGACAGCTTCAGCCGCCAGCAGGAGCAGATGCGCGGCCAGTTCTCGAAAGCCTTCGGCGCCGCGCCCGGCGCCGGCCTGCTCGACGAGGCGGTCAAGCGCAACATGGCCTTGTTCGCCGAGGCCATGAAGGTATGGCCGGGCTTCAGCGTCGCGGGCGCCGCCCGCCCCGCCGCCAGCCCGCCGCCTGAACAACCCGCCGACGATCCCCTGGCCGAGATGCGCCGCCAGATGGACGAGATGCGCACCCAGCTCGACAGACTGTCCCAGCCGCCCGGCAAGGCCGGCTGACCATGCCCGACGAGGTTCGCCCCGTCGGCCCCGTGCAACGCCGCGACGAGCGCCGCGAGGCCGACCGCCGGTCCGCCGAGCGCCGCGCCGCCTCCGCCTCGCGGGCGCTCGTCCCGACCGACTTCCCGGCGGACCCTGCCGAGCCCCCGGCAAGACCTGCCCCGACGCCGGGCGCCGACGCCTCGGCCGCCGCCTTCGCCGCCCAGGTCATCGGCCAGACCGGACAACGGCGCGGCCTGAAGGGCGGCCCGCCGGTGCTGGACGCCGCCCGCTCGACCTATCTCGGAAACGCCTACTCCGGCGCGGCCGAGCGTCGTCCGAAACCCGGCAAGGCCACGGACACCGACGTCTGATCCCGCGGCACGGTCCTTGCTGACGACAGGCTGAAACGCCTTCGTCCGGGACCGCCGCCATGCTGACCTTCCTCGCCCGCACCGTCGATGTCGCCGTCGTGGCGCTGATCTTCGTCGGCTTCAGCTGAACTTGCGCGGGCGCCGCCGCGCCGCTAATCACCCGATCGTCATCGGGGAGTAGCCGCCCGCATCTATCAGCGGGGTTCGCGTCAACACACTTCCTCTCCCGGAGAGGATGGCGCGATCGGGCCTTCGGGTTCTGGCAAGACCGCTGGCATTCGCAGGGGATTTCCACGCGGAGCCCGGCTGCGAACGCCACAGGTCTGTCCGCCGAGGCTCCGCGCACGAAGACGAGTTGGACGCCTTCCTGATCTCGACCGGCCTCGTCTCCATCGCGGAGATCGGGGACAAGACCATGCTGCTGGCCATCATGCTGGCGGCGGCGTGGCGGCGGCCGCTGCCGATCCTGCTCGGCATCCTCGCCGCAACCCTGGCCAACCACGCCTTCGCGGCGCTGGCGGGCACTGTGCTGGGCCACTTCATGCAGGGCGAGTGGGTGCGCTGGGTGGTCGGCCTGGCCTTCCTCGGCTTCGCCATCTGGGCCCTGATCCCCGATCGCTTCGACGAACAGCCCGACACCACCGAGAAAACGTTCTCCGGCGTGTTCTGGACGACCACCGCCGCCTTCTTCGTCATCGAGATGGGCGACAAGACCCAGGTCGCCACCGCCGTCCTCGCCGCCCAGTTCCAGAACCTCCCACTGGTCGTGGCCGGCTCGACCCTCGGCATGATGCTGGTCAACGGCCCGGCGGTCCTGCTCGGCGAGGCGGCGGCGAGGCGGCTGCCGCTCAGCTGGATCCGGGTCGCGGCGGCGGCGGGCTTTGCCGCCACCGGTGTGTGGGTGCTGCTGGCGGGCTAGACCTCGAACACCCGGTACGGCGTGTCGCCCAGCGTCCGCAGCACCGGCAGGGCCACGTTGTAGACCGGAACCCCCTTGGTGGTCCGCCCCTCCGGCTGGCCGCGGTGGGCATGGCCGTGCACGACCAGGCTGATGTTGTCGTAGCGGTCGATGGTCTCGCCCAGCCGCGACGAACCGAGGAACGCGTGGATCTCCGGCGGCTCGCCCATCACCGTGTCCACCACCGGCGAATAGTGCAGCACCACCACCGACCGCTCGGTCCTCAGCATGCGGATCGAGTTCTCGATGTGGTTGGCGTCGTCGACCGCCTCCTGCACGAACGACTTGATCGCGGCCTCGCCGAACGGGCTCAGCATGTAGCGGCCGAACCCGCCGATGAAGCCCTTGCCGCCGGCGAAGCCGACCCCCTCGATCTCATAGGCCTGACCGGTCAGCATCTTGACCCCGGCGTCGCACAGCAGCCGCGTCACCTCCTCCGGCTGGCCGCATTCGTGCTCGTGATTGCCCAGCACCCCGACCACAGGAATCTTGCAGCCGCGGATATCCTCCAGCAGGATCTCGACCTCGCGCGTCTTGCCGAAATTGGTCAGGTCGCCGCACAGGCACAGCACGTCGGCGTCCTCATGCACCCGGTCGAACAGTTCGCGGTGCGGGCGGTCGTGGGCCTCGCCGACGTGCAGGTCGCCGACGGCGGCGACGCGCAGCCTCTTCGCCGGCCCCGGCTCCAGCCCCGGCTGCGGCGTCTGCGGATCGGGATGGACCTCGGTCATGATCCCGCCCCCGCGCCCAGACCAGGAACCGCCGCGCGGCGAGCATGGCACGCCCACTTCGCGCTCAAGCCGCGAGCGACCACGTCGCGAGCATAGCGCCCTGCCTCAGTGCGTGGATTCATGGCGTTCCTCCAGCCCCTTGCCGACGATGTCGCCGAAGCCCCATTCGGTGATGTCGGCGATGTAGTCGCGCGGGCTGAACAGCCGGCCGCGGCACACCTTCACCCTCGGGGCGGGCAGGTCGACCTGGGCGTGCAGCCGCCCGGTCAGCTCGGCCATCAGCCAGGTCGGCACCCGCCCCCGCTCGGTCGGGTAGGCGAAGCGGAAATTGAGCAGATGGGCCATCAGCACCTCCCAGTAGAGGTCCATCTGGTCGAGCAGGAATTTCCAGTCGATGGCGTCCGACTGCTTGAGGATCACATGGTTCACGTCCGCCCCGTCGAAACGGTAGCGGTCCTGGATGAACAGCTTGGACAGGATCAGGGCCGTCGGCGGGGTGATCCCGACCTTGTGGCCGTAGACCTCGATCGTATCCGTGCCGAACCAGCTGTCGTTGACCGCGATGGTGCCGTTGGACATGGCGAAGATCACGTCGAAGAAATACTGCTCGTCCTTCCACACCTTGGCGATCCAGCGCTCGTCCTCGACGTCGGTGCGATAGCCGCGCGCCTGGAAGAAGGCGAGGATGCGGGGGTAGTCCCCGGGCTTGCAGAACACGTCCAGATCCTTGGTCGGCCGGCGGATGCCCGTATAGGCAGTCACCGCATAGGTGCCGGACAGAAGGAACGGGATGTCGCTCTCCTTCAGCAGGCCGAGGGCTTCCTCGTAGAAGGCCACGGCGTCTTCCGGCGGATGGAAGCTCGGGTCGGCGACAGTGTCTGACATGGTCCGGACCCTCGGGGGCGAGGGATTGGAAACGGTCGCGGTTGGCGGGGAGTTCCTTGGCGCCCAGGCCGCAGGCGCCTGATTTGTTTACGGGTCGGCTCTACACGTGACGCTTCGAGGTGGCCGGGAGGGGACCGCTTGAAAGGTCGTTGGCGTCTGTTCAGGCACGACGCGGGTCGCGTCGCCGGCCCGCCCGCCCTGGCCTATGTGGTGCTTTACGCCGCCGCCATGGCGGTGGGCTACTGGACCATGGCGCGGTTCGGCACGGCGACGGTCTGGCTCGCCAACGGCGTCGTCACCGCGGCCCTGCTGCAGTTGCACCGCCGCCCGGCCCTCATGGTGCTGGCGGCCTGCGTGGCGCTCGACCTCGCGATCAACAGCCTGCGCGGGGCGCCACCGCTGTATCTGGTGGCCAACATCGTGCTCAACCTCGGCATGGCTGTCGCCGCCGCGGTGCTGGCGCGGCGGGTGTGCGGCGCGGCGCTCGACCTGCGCCGTCCGGGCCGTCTGCTCCGATTCGCCCTGCTGGCCGTGGTCCCGGCCACGATCGCGGCGGCGCTTTTCAGCGTGGGTCTGCTGGCCGTCATCGCTCCGCACCCGTCGGCGATCTGGTTGTTCGAACTCCAGAGCTATTTCGCCATCGAGGCGCTGGACCTGCTTCTGGTCACCCCGATCCTGTTGCTGCTGGCGCGCCGTCACCGCTTCGCCGGCGCGGCGCGCGCGTCCCGCGCCGAGGCCGCGACCCTGGTCGGGCTGATGCTGGTGGTGACCGCCGGCGTCTTCTGGCAGGACAACGCGCCGCTGATGTTTCTCGTGTTTCTGCCGATGGTGCTGATCGGCCTGCGTCTGTCGCCCACCTGGTCGGCCGGAACGATGATCGGCCTGGCCCTGCTCACCGGCGCGGCCACCCTGACAGGCCACGGCCCGGTCCATCTGACCCGGCTGGCCGATATCTCCGGGCTCGAGGGCGTGCCGCCCATGGTCCGGCGTCTCGGCGTCTACAACCTGTTCCTGCTGGCCATGGTCGCCACCGTCCTGCCAATCAGCACGGTGATGACCGAGCGTCGCCGGCTCGTGGCCCGGCTTCAGGCCCGCACCCTCGCGGCCCAGGAGGCGCGCCGCGTGGCCGAGGACGCCGCCGCGGCCCGCTCGCGTTTCCTGGCCATGATGAGCCACGAGATGCGCACCCCGCTTAACGGCGTCGCCGGGTTCGCCGACCTGCTGGCCGGACGGGCGGACCTGGACCCGGAGGCGGTGCGTCAGGCGCGCCAGATCCGCGAGTCCAGCGACGGCCTGCTGATGCTGGTCGAGGACATCCTCGACTTCGCCCGCGGCGACCACGCCGTCTCGCCCGAGCCGCTGGATCTGGCGGCCGTCGCGCGCGAGGCCATGGGGCCCAGCCGGGCCGCCGCCGACGCCCTCGGCCTGACCCTGACCATCGACGACCGCCTGCCGGCCCGCTCGCGCTTCAACTGCGACCGTCGCGCCCTGCGCCAGGCCCTGCATCCGCTAATCGCCAATGCGGTGAAATTCACCACCGGGGGCGGCGTCTCGGTGCGGCTCGACCGGGCCGGCGAGGGCGTCGCCATTCGCGTCTCGGACACCGGCTGCGGCATCGAGCCGGCCCACCACGCCCAGCTGTTCGAGGCTTTCTCCCAGGCCGACGCCTCGACCACCCGACTGCATGACGGCGCCGGGCTCGGCCTTGCCCTGGTGGCCCGCCACGTCCGCCGGCTCTGCGGCCGCGTCGAGGTTGACAGCCGGCCCGGCGAGGGCTCGACCTTCACCCTTCACCTGCCCTTGACCCGGGCCCCGGACGCCGTCGTCGAGCCGCCCGTCGCGGACCCCGCCCCCGCCCTCGTCGCGGCCGTCGAACCCTCGGCCCCGTCCGACAAGGCCGTCTCCGCGCCCCGCGTGCTGGTGGTCGACGATCATCCGGTCAACCGCGAGGTCGCCCGCATCATGCTTCAGGCCTTCGGCTGCGAGGTGCTCGAGGCCTGCGACGGTCAGGAGGCGGTTCAGGCCGCCGTCGCACAGGCCTTCGACCTCGTGCTCATGGACGTGCGTATGCCGCGCATGGACGGCCTTGAGGCGACGCGCCGGATCCGGGCGCTGCCCGAGGCCTGCGGCCAGGTCCCGGTGGTGGCCATGACCGCCGACGCCATGCCGGAGGATGTCGCTCGCTGCCTCGCCGCGGGCATGAACGCGCACCTCGCCAAGCCGGTCAGCCAGGCTGCTCTCTGCACGATCGTCTCCCGCGCCCTTTCCGGCGACCTGCCGGCCGCCGGCGTGGTCGAGACCGATCGTCCCCCGGCCCCCGTCCCTCAGCCGGCGTAGGCGGCCTCGAACGGAAACCGCCGCGCCCAGAATTCGCCGAGCTCGGGCAGGGCGTCGACCCGCCGCATGACCTCGCCCATCCGCGGCGCGACCTCGTGGAAGCGCGACCGGTGCGGGGTCCAGCGGCTGGCCGTGGCGACATAGAGGTCCAGCACCGTCGGCTCCGGCCCCAGCAGGAACCGGTCCGGCGCGATCTGGCTTTCCATCCGGCCCCAGCATTCGGCGATCCGCTCCGCCGTCCGCGCCTTGATCGTCGCCTGCGCCGCAACGTCGTCGCCGGCCAGCCGGCCCGGCACGTCGCGGACCCAGTACATCGAATAGATCGAGGCCGGGATGAAGGTCATCCAGCGCAGGAACTGCGCCCGGCGCGGGTCGCACGGCTCCGGCCCCAGCGCCGCCTCCGGATGCTGTTCGGCCAGCCAGATCAGGATGGCCGCGCTCTCGGTGATGGTCTCGCCGGCGGGGGTGACCAGCGCCGGAATCTGCCGCATCGGATTGACCGGAGCGACCTTCTCGCGCTCGGCGTCGCCTTCCCAGGTCACGGCCTCGACCACCTCGAAAGGAACCCCGATCAGCGTCAGCGCCGCCTCGACCGGGACCGAGCCGGAGCCGGCGGCGCCATAGACGGTGTAGGCCATGCGTCCTCCTGGTTCGGAGGTCAGCCCCGGATCAGCCCATGGCGATCAGCAGGCCCATCACGGCGGCGACCTCGACGAAATTCCCTACGCCATGGGCGACGATCGGCGCCACGAGACTCTTCGAACGCTCCATAAGCCAGACATATGTCAGGCCCCAGGCGAAGGCGTAGATCTGCTGGGCGACGGCCAGATGCAGGGGACTGTGATTGAAGCTGTCGTAGTGGGCGATGCCGAACAGCAGGGCCACGAACACGCCCGCGATCGGGATCTCGAACGCGCCCAGCCGGATGCGTCCCGGCGTCAGGATCACCAGCATGCCAACCAGCAGTCCGCGGAAGATCGTCTCCTCGCCCAGACCGGTGGTGATCATGGCCAACAGCCATTCCGCGGCGAGCACCGGCTCAAGCGGATAGTCGGTGGGCGCGGTCCCGGCCAGCAGCTGCGGCCAGTAGTCGGCGACCAGCATGACCAGACCCATGACCACGCCGATGAGGGCGGCCAGACCGATATAGCTGCGTCCCGGAGGCCAGCGGACATGCCCGTCGGCGGCGGGCAGGACCTTGCGCATGATGGCTATGCCGGCCAGGCCGACGAGCCCCTGCATCATGATGGCGACGAAGACGAACAGGCCGACATGGTCGGTCCAGCCCTCACCGCCGTTCCGGAAAATCCAGCGGGCGGCCTCGCGGGCCGGCACGAGGCAGATCTGCATGACCACCGCGGTCAGGACCAGGGCGAGGATCGTGCGCACCGGGCCGGCGGTGAAGCCGGTGATCTGGAAGAAGGGGCGCGGGGCGGAGGGGGCTGCGATGCTCATTCGATGAGCGTGGCGGTTCAGCCTGCCGCGGTCTTGAACGAATGTTGCAGCGCTCGCCATTGACCGGGCGTGCGACCCGTCAGCGCCCGTACGTCCCGCGTCATATGGGCCTGATCGGCGAAACCTTCGGCCAGGGCGATGTCGCTCAGCTCTTCCCAGCCGGCGACCAGGCGACGCCAGGCCCGGCGCGCCCTCGCCTCGACGCGATAGCGCGCCGGCCCCGTTCCATAGGCCCCCGCGAACCGTCGCCAGGCGGTTTGTCGCACCACGCCCGCCTCACGGGACCAGGCGGAAACCGGCGGAGGCGAGGAGTCCGACAAGGCTTTGGCGAGGAGGTCGGCGTCATCCTCGAAACCCTCGGGCCCGGAGATCAGCGCCTCCAGCAGCAAGGCTTGTCCATCCCGGATATTGCGCTCGGCCAGCCGCGCCACCGCGTCCGGGTCATCGACGCGCATCCGGCTGGAAAATCGGGCCCACAGGAGTGGCAGTGGCAGGTTCAGCACGAGGGTCCGTCGCCCCGGCGCCCGGTCCAGATGGGCCGAGAACGCCGCGTGGATCAGCACGTCGCCCGGCTCCGCGAGGTAACGGCCGCCGTCGCCGGCCTCTTCATAGCCGCCCGACAGCACCACCGCCGCATAGGGCGCATCATGCCGATGTCGCGGTATGGCCGCGCCGGGCTGGAGCACGTCGATCGGGGTGGTGGTCATCGACGGCCAGCCTACATCACGGACCCGACCCCGCCACTACCCCGCGGCCCGCGGCCTGTACCGCCCCCACGTGATCCCGCGGGGGCGGCGGCCGGCGCGACGGCCCGTATCAGGGATGCGGGGGATAGATCCCGTACAGCGCAATGCACCAGTTGGTGGCCAGCACAGGCATCTGGATCGACACCGGCTGGGATTGCCCGGCCAGCTGAACCATGCCGTAATTCATCGGCACGTTCGGACTGGCGCCGGCGGAGGCGTAGATGGCCTGCCCCGCCGGGTAGTTGCCCAGCATGGAGTTCGCCGGGGAATTCCCGACCGGCGCCGTCGGATCGGCGTTGAAGCCATGGGTATGTATGGGCATCTGGACCTGGAGCATGGTCGCGGTTGATGCCCCTACGGCGGCCCCGATAGGCAGGGTGTTGCTCTGACTGATCGGCGCCCGGTCGCGGAGATCAGGGACCGCGAAGGTGGTGACGCCGTCGCCCCCGAACGTCGTCCCGAGCAGGGAGAACAGCGTCGAGTTGGCGGCGATCGAGAGCAGGGTGCCGTCGGCCCGCTGCCAGCCGTCCGGACACCAGTTGTAGCCGAACTGCTGCAGCTGACCGAGGTAGGCGTCCTGGGCGCGGGCGGAGCCGGCGCCGAAGACCGCGAGCCCGAGGGCGGCGACCGCCGCGGCGGCCGCGATGCGAAGTCCTGAACGTTTCATGGCGCTTTCCCTCACGGCCGCGCCGGGTAGATGCCGGTCGTCGCCACGCACCAGTTCATGGCAAGGACGGGGCTTTGGGTCGGGAACGGCTGGCTCCCGCCTGAGACGCCGACAATGCCGGCATGCATGGCGATGTCCGGCGTGACGGTGTTCGCGGCATAGATGGTCTGGCCGGCCGGGAAGGTGCCCAGCGAACCGCCCGCCGGACTATTGGTCGAGATCGTGGCGGACGACCCCAGCACGACGTGGGTATGGGCGGGCATCTGGGCGGTGGTCAGGGTGACCGACGTACTGCCGGTGGCCGCCCCGAGCGGATTGGTGCTGGACCAGCTGATCGGCGCGCGGTTCTGCAGGTTGGGCAGGTTGAAATTGGTCGTGCCGTTGCCGCCGTAGGTGACGCCGTACAGCGAGAACAAGGCGGTGTTGCTCTGGATTGCGAGTGAGGCGCCGTTGGCCGGCTGCCAGCCGCGCGGACACCAGCTGGTGGCGAACAGGCTGACCTGGCCCAGGATAGGTTCGGCCTGGGCGTGCGCGGAACCGGCGCCGCCGAGGACGGCGAGACCGGAAAGCGCGGCCAGGCCCATGACTTTGAACTGTTTCATTTCTCACCTTTCGGATTGGACGGAGTCGTCAGACACACGGGGCGGCGACGAGCACGGACATCGAGGAAGGAGAAACCGCGCCCCCCAGCGCAGGCACGTCCGCCTGCGCGAACATTTGACGATCGCACACTTATAGTTGTAGCGCCATTCACGTAACAGTGATTGCCACGGATCGAATCCGCGCGGGCGTCATCCCCAGCTTCTCCCCAGAAGTCTGAGAAGCGCCTACCACATCTAGCGGTCGCGGAAAAAGTGATCGCAATATAGCCGCATTTCGGCTTGGCGAACGGCCCCCGGAGTCGCATGGTTACGACCCACCTCCGGATTCGCCGACAGAGTTGCTTCGATGAACGCGCACGCCCCCATCACCGCTTCCACCCCCGGCCTTCTGACCGCCTCGGCCGCCTACAAGCCGTTCCGCTACCCGTGGGCGTTCGACATGTGGAAGAAGCAGCAGCAGGTCCACTGGATGCCCGAGGAGGTGCCGCTGGGCGAGGACTGCAAGGACTGGGCGGCCAATCTGACCGACAGCGAGCGCAACCTGCTGACGCAGATCTTCCGCTTCTTCACCCAGGCCGACATCGAGGTCCAGGACAACTACATGGAGCGCTACGGCCGGGTGTTCAAACCGACCGAGGTCAAGATGATGCTGGCGTCGTTCGCCAATATGGAGACGATCCATATCGCGGCGTACGCCCTGCTGCTTGAGACCATCGGCATGCCCGAGAGCGAGTTCGGGGCCTTCATGGAATACGAGGCCATGAGGGACAAGCATGACTTCATGGGGAAATTCGGGGTCGAGACCGACGGCGACATCGCCCGGACCCTGGCCATGTTCGGCGGCTTCTCCGAGGGACTGCAGCTGTTCGCCAGCTTCGCGATGCTGATGAACTTCCCGCGCCAGAACAAGATGAAGGGCATGGGTCAGATCGTCAGCTGGTCGGTGCGCGACGAAAGCCTGCACTGCGAGGGGATCATCAAGCTGTACCACGCCTTCAACAAGGAGACGGGAGCGGTGACGAAGGCGGTGGCGGACGACATCGTCGACTGCTGCCGCACCGTGGTCGAGATGGAGGACCGCTTCATCGACCTGGCCTTCGAGATGGGTCCCGTGAACGGCATGACCCCGTCGGACATTAAATCCTATATCCGCTTCATCGCCGACTGGCGCCTGCGCCAGCTGCACCTGCCTGAGATCTACGGCGCGAAGGAAAACCCGCTGCCGTGGCTGCAGTCGATGCTGTCGGGCGTCGAGCACGCCAACTTCTTCGAGGCCCGCGCCACCGAATACTCCAAGGCCGCCACCCGGGGCTCCTGGCACGGCGCCGCGGGCGTCTGGGACAGCTTCGACGCCATGATGCACAAGCGCCGGATCGAGGGCGTCGACGCCTGACCCCGTCCCCGGTCAACGTCGCCCTCGTCGGCTTCGGCTACGCCGGACGCACCTTCCATGCGCCGTTGATCTCGGCCTGCGCCGGGCTGAACCTGCATACGGTCGTCACCAGCCAGGCGGAGGCTCTCGCCGCCGCCTGGCCCGAAGCCCGGCCGGTTCCGGGCCTCGACGACGCCCTCGCCGACCCGGCCGTCGGCCTGGTGGTCATCGCCACGCCCAACGCCCTGCATGCGCCGCAGGCCCGGGCCGCGCTCGAGGCCGGCAAGGCCGTGGTCATCGACAAGCCCTTCGCCCTCGACCTCGCCGAGGCCCGGAGCATCGCCAACCTCGCCGGGGCCCGCGGCCTGTTCCTGTCGGTCTTCCACAACCGCCGCTGGGACGCCGACTTCCTCGCCTTGAAGGCGGAGCTCGCCGGCGGCCGGCTGGGGGCCGTCCACGCCTTCGAGAGCCATTTCGACCGCTTCCGCCCCGAGGTGCGCGACCGCTGGCGCGAGCGGGACGAGCCCGGCTCCGGCGTCTGGCACGACCTCGGCCCGCACCTGATCGACCAGGCGCTCGTCCTGTTCGGCCGCCCGCTGGGCGTGACCTGCGACCTGGCCGTGCTGCGCGAGGGCGGCCGGGCCGTCGACTGGGCCCACGCCGTGCTCCGCTACGCCGACAGGCGGATCATCCTCCACGCCGACATGACCACCCCCGCCCCCGGCCCCCGCTTCGCCGTCCACGGCGCCCGCGCCGGCTGGATCAAGTCCGGCCTCGACGTCCAGGAGGACCAGCTCAAGGCCGGCCCCCCCGTCGGCGGCCCCGGCTGGGGCGTCGATCCCTCGCCCGGCGTCCGGGTCGATGGCGGGACCGGAGCGCGCGAGCCCGTCCCCGGCCCGCCCGGCGACTACCGCGCCTTCTACGACGCCGTCGCGGCGGCCCTGTCGGAGGGGGCGCCCAACCCGGTCCCGCCGGAGCAGGCGCTGGCGGTCATGGAACTGCTGGAGGCCGGGATCGAGAGTGATCGCCGGCGGGCCGACGTCGCGCTGTAGCCCGTTGGGGGAGGGGCCCGCCGGGCGAGACATTTCGGCGTGGACAAGGGGGACACGCTAAGCGGGACATCCGCGACTTTCCCGATACATCCGGGAGACCCGCGACATCCGTGAAATCCGAAGCGGCGACCTCCCTCAGGTCCCCGGTTGGACGTACGGAATCCGTCCGAAGAAGCGCCGTTCGTCGCCCCGGGGATCGTTCTCCATCCGGGGCGGCAGGTCCATGACCATGGTCTCGCGCCGCTCCAGCGAATACGGCGTCCACGTGGGCAGGCCCGGATGGTTCGGCGAGCCGGTGCGGGCGAAAGCCAGCAGGGTGTCGCTCATCACGTCGGCCATGCCCTGCGCCTCCGGTCCGATCGCGCCCGAGCCCTCCACGGCCAGATTGTCGAACATCAGCGGGATGTCCGAGGTGTGAAACGCCCCCGTCCGCCCGTTCGCCAGCCGGCCGGGCCAATCAAGCTGGTAGACCCAGGCCGGCGAGCCCTGGGCCGCCCGCATCTCGGCCTCGACCACCGCCGCCCGCCACGACCGCGCCGCCGTCGTGGCCCGGATCAGCACCTGGTCCGGCGTCATCTCCGGATGCTCGCGGCGGTACCAGGCCACGACGGTTTCCGGCGCCACGTCGATCCGCATCTGCGACGGCGTCAGCCGCCCCGGCAGGGTCTCCCACGTCAGGCCCGCATTGGCGGGGTCGGCGCCAAGGAAGGCCAGGGTCTCCTCGCGCGTATTGCCGATCATCATCGGGATATGCGCCGACTGCGCCGGGGCGTCGGGCCAGAACGGGTGCCGAGTCAGGTTCCGCTCGTCCAGCACCGGCCCGAAATACACCCCGCCGCCGAGGATCGGATCCGTCGCCGACAGGGCCTCGATCAGGCGTTCGACCGGCATCGTCCGCACCTCGCCGATCCGGTCCCGGGTCAGGCCCAAGGCCTCCAGCCAGACCTGGGCCCGGCGCGTGGCGTTCAGCGGTCCCGACGCCGTCACCTGCTGTCCGCTCATGGTGACCGCGCGGTGGAACAGCCCCGCCGCCGCCGGCATGGCCATCAGGGTGGCGATCTTGGCCCCGCCGCCCGACTGGCCGAAGACGGTGACGCAGCCCGGATCGCCGCCGAAGCCGGCGATGTTGTCCCGCACCCAGCGCAGGGCGAGGATCAGGTCGAGCTGCCCCAGATTGCCGGAGTCCCCGAACCCCTCCCCCAGCCGGTCCAGCCAGGCGTAGCCGAGCGCGTTGAGCCGGTGGTTGACCGTCACCACCACCACGTCGCCCCGGCGCGCCAGCCGGACGCCGTCATACAGCGGGCTCGACCCCGACCCGGCCGAATAGGCGCCGCCGTGGATATAGACCAGCACCGGCCGCCGGGCGCGGTCCGTCCCCGGCGTCCAGACGTTGAGGTACAGGCAGTCCTCGGACTGGTCCGGTTCGGCCCCACGCTGGGGCGCGGCATGGCCATAGCCGAGGCAGGACCGGGGATCGCGCCACGGCGCGGGCGGGACCGGCGGCTGGAACCGGCCCGGGCCGGTGTCCGCCCCATAGGGAACGCCCCGGAACACAGCGACGCCATCGTCCATGACACCGGTTACCGGGCCGGACGTCGTAAGCGCGGCCGGAGTCCGCCCGGCCGCACTTACGACGCCGGCCGACAGCATGAAGGCGCCGGCGCTGAGGCCGAGCGCCCGTCTCGTCGGATGGATCATATTCCCGCGTACCATTCGTATCCCCGGTCTTCCCAGTAGCCGCCCTTGCCGTCGCCGATATGGGCGAAGCTGTCCACCGCCTCGATGCGGCGGATGTATTTGGCGTGTTTGTAACCCAGCTGGCGCTCGACCCGCAGCCGCAGCGGGGCCCCGTGCGCGACCGGCAGGGCCTCGCCGTTCATGGCCCAGGCGAGAATAGTCTGCGGATGTCGGGCGTCGACCAGGTCGATGCTCTCATAATAGCGCTCGCCATCCTCGCGCTGATCCAGGGCGTCGAAACAGTGGAAGACGATGTAGCGGGCCTCAGGCCTCAGCCCCGCCTCGTCCAGCAGCGTCTCGAGCCGCACGCCGGTCCATTCGCCGATCGAGGTCCAGCCTTCTACGCAGTCGTGCTTGGTGATCTGGGTCCGCGCCGGGCGGGCGCGCAACTCAGCGAGGCTGAGCGACAGCGGCCGCTCGACCAGGCCGTTCACGACCAGCCGATAGCCGGCGAACCCGTCCGCCTTCAGCGCCAGATAGTCGGACGCCGCCGGATCGATCGAGCCATTCGGCCGAAAGTCCGGCGAGATCTCGGACCGGCTGTAGGTCGGCGCGAGGGCGTCGCGCGGAATGACCAGCCGCTGGACGCGGCGAGTCAGTCCCTCGCCCATCCGCCGCGCCTGCTCCGAGAGCCGCCCGCCGCCCTGACCGCAGGCGGCGAGGACGGACGCGGCGGCGGTCGCCAGCGCCCCGGCCAGCCAGCGGCGGCGGTTCATGGCGCCTCTCCCTTGTCCGGCCGCCGGCGCCCGGGCCACGGCCCCGCCGTCGAGCCGGGCGGCCCGATCACGAACCAGCCGGTGGTCATCGAGCGCATGTTGTTGAACAAGCCGGTCCAGATCACCAGCCCGACATGCACGACGATGAAGGCCACGATCAGCCCCGCCGAGATGAAATGCAGGGTCCGCGCCGACTGCCGCCCGCCCATGATCTCCAGCAGCACCCCGCCGATGGCGTTGAACCCCGGCGACATCGACAGGCCAGTGACCAGCATCAGCGGCAGGATGACCAGCACCACGGCCACATAAGTCAGCTTCTGGATGACGTTGTAGGTCCGGGCATGGTCGTCGGCCGGAAAATGGAAGCGGGCGTGTTCCTTCACGGACGGCCAGAACCCGCGAAGCTCGGTCCCCGACGGCCACAGCCGCCGCCGGAGACGGCCGGTGGCCAGCGACCAGATCAGATAGACCAGGCCGTTGATCACAAAGATCCAGGCGAACAGGAAATGCCAGTTGCGGGCCTCAGCCAGATTGCGCCCTGGCGGGATCAGCAGCCAGTCCGGGACCACCGGCGTGCTCAGCCACGGATCGGCGAAGGTCGAGCGGATGCCCCAGTAGAGGTGCGGATGCGCCGCCAGGATGTTCAGCCCGCTCATCAGCAGGACAACCACGGCGACGACATTGAGCCAGTGCGTGATCCGTACGGTCGCCGGATGGCGCCAGACGTCGGTGCGGCCTCCGGGCAGGGCCCGGTCCCCGTGCGGGTCCGGCGGCGACGCGGCCGGTGGAACAGCGGGCGGATCGGCGACGGCGTCGGTCACGGCGGCGTTTCCCTCCAGGACAGCCAGGCGACGGTGTCACGCGCGCCGGTCTTCCGCAACGCCGGCGCGCCCCGGACCGGGGCGACCAATCCTCAGGCGGGGGCGGGGCCGGCGGCGCGGACTCCGCCGGCGATCTGGCCGGCTAAAGCCGGTCAGGCGATTTGGGGCCGCCCGGCCCTCAGTCCGGCAGACGGAGCTCGAACGTCGTTCCGTCCGGCCCGGTGTCGACAAGCGCCAGATCCCCGCCATGGCTGACCGCGAGCTCGCGCGAGATGGTCAGGCCCAGTCCCGTGCCGTCCGAGGCGTGGCCGCTGACGAAGGGGTCGAACAGCCGCTCCGACAGGCGCGGCGGAATACCGGGCCCGTTATCCGCGACGCGGATGACCGTCATCCCGCCCTCGGCGGCGGCGCTGACCCGGACCACGCCCTTGCGGCCGACGCGGGTGGCGTCGCCCTCGATGGCCTGCCGCGCGTTGCGCATCAGGTTGACCAGGATGCGGTGCAGCTGGTCCGGATCGACGTGGACGGGGAGGCGCGCCGGGATCGCCTTCACCAGCCGCACCCCCTCGTCCGAGAGACCCGCGTCCTCGGCCGCCGCCGCCACGGCGGGGGCCAGGGCGAAGCGGGTGCGCTGCGGCTCGGGCTCCTCGCTGCGGCCGTATTCCAGCACGTTGCGCGACAGCGCCGCCGCCCGTCCCAGCGCCCGCTCCAGTCGCGGCAAGGCCTTGGCCACCACCGGATCAGGCGACGCCGCCAGCCGCTCGGAGGCGATCTGGGCCGAGGTCAGCATGTTGCGCAGGTCGTGGTTGATCTTGGCCACCGCCTCGCCCAGCGCCACCAGCCGGGCCCGTGAACGCAGCGAGTGGCGGACCTCGTCCTGCATCCGCGCCAGTTCGCGTTCGACCCGGCCGATCTCGTCGTGGCGGTCGCTGGGCGGATCGCCCTCGGCCTCGGGATCGAGGGCGAACCGCTCGATCGACCGGGTGACCCGTCGCAACGGCTGCAGGACCAGGAAGGCGAGGCCGCCATACAGCAGGCCGCCGGCGACGAGCGAGATCAGCAGCGACATCAGCAGGCTGTTGAGCAGATAGGCCTGAAGTTCGACCTTCAGCGGCTCGGCTGGCGCGAGAATCTCCATGAAGTCGCCCGAACGATAGCGCGGCCGCGCCTGCACCCGCACCGACCGGTCCGGATGGCCGAACAGGGTCCGCCAGGGATCGAGGATCCGGGCCAGGGGTCGTGGCTCGCGCAGGTCGATCAGGTCGGGCGTGCGCGGCAGGTTGGGGGCCTGAAGCAGCAGCCGCCGGACCCCCTGGTCGCCGACGACCACCGCCTGCACCCCGCCGATGGCCAGCAGCTGTTCGGCGACGTCGTCCTCGACGGCGGAATAGGGCAGGGCCTCGACCCCCACCGAGGCCAGTTCGGCCGATTGCAGCCGGTCCAGCAGCCAGCGTTCATGGAAGCTGGCGGCGCTGGGGGCGATGATCAGAACCTCGACCACCACGGTGAAGATGAAGGTGAGCGCCAGCAGCCGCCACGCGAGGGCGTCGGGGGCGTGGAAGCGCAGCCGCTCGCGCCAGTCGGCCGGCACGCGCAGCCGCCGCCGGACATCGCTCAACAGGGGCCGCGCCTCGCTCATGCGGGATCTAACGCAAAGCTTGAGCCAATGGCTGCGTTCCTCACGCCCGACCCCGCCGTTGCAGCGCCGCCTGCACCGCCTTCATGGCGAAGGGCAGCACGACAGCCAGCACGAAGACGCCGGCCATCGGGGCCCAGAACTGGTTGAACAGGGCCTGGAGATCCGGGTCCGGGTCGACGACCAGCAAGGTGTTCAGCCGGGCCCCGATCCAGCAGTAGATGATGTGGGCCGGCAGCAGGCCGATCACCGTGGCGACCGTATAGGGCGCGAGCCGCACGGCCATCATCCCGGCGGCGATGTTGATCATGTGGAACGGCACCACGACGGCCAGCCGCGACGCCAGCACGTACCAGAAGGTGTCCTTGTCCATGGCGGCGCAGACCTTCTGCATCAGGCCCGCGTCCCGCTCGGCCTTGCGGCGCAGCGATTCGCCCAGCGCCGAACGCGTGACGGCGTAGACGACGAGCGCGCCCGCCGTGGCCGCGATCGAGGTCGAGACGCCGCCGACCCACGGTCCGAACAGATAGCCGGCGGTGATGGTGACGAAGAAGACGCCCGGCACCACGCTGGCGGTCAGCACCGCGAACAGCAGCATCAGGATCAGCAGGCTCGCCAGATAGTGGTCGGTGGTGAAGGCGCGGAAGGTCTCGCCGTGGTCGCGCAGGGTGTCCAGGGACAGGTAGCGGTTCCAGCCCATGGCGAAGATCAGGGTGATCACGCAGGCCAGCGCGATGAGGGGCAGGAAGCGTTTGACCCGGTGCATCGTCTCTCCGCTGGCCGCTCGCGGCGTTGACACCACGGGCTTCCCCGCTTATACGCCCGCCCTTCCCGCGACGGACCTCTTTCCGCCGCCCACCTTGTTTTCAGTCCCAGGAGCCGACCGTGAAGCGGACCTATCAGCCGTCGCGACTCGTGCGCAAGCGCCGTCACGGCTTCCGTTCGCGGATGGCCACCAAGAACGGACAGAAGATCGTTCAGCGCCGCCGCGCCAAGGGCCGCAAGCGCCTGACGGCCTAAGTCGTCCGGCGCCCGGGACCGGGCGCATGAGCGACCTCGTGAAAATCGAACGCCTGACTTCGCGGCCCCAGTTCCTGGCGGCCGCGAAGGGCGTTTCAGAGGCCCGCGGCGCCGTGGTCGTGCAGCGCCTCGACCGGGGCGACGGCGATCCGGTGGTGCGGCTGGGCTTCACCGCCACGCGCAAGGTCGGCAACGCCGTGATCCGCAACCGCGCCAAACGCCGCCTCAGGGAAGCCGCCCGGGCCCTCGCGCCGCAGCTGGCGCGCCCCGGCAGCGACTATGTCTTCATCGCCCGGATGGGCACGGCGGACCGTCCGTGGGACCGTTTGCTTGACGACGTGAAATCGGCGCTTACAAGGCTCGCGACCCCGCGGCCGGCGCCCCAGATCGCGCCCCACGCCCCGACATCGCCCGCCGGCCAGGATTCCTGATCTCCATGCCCCCCCACGACAACAGCCGCAACACGATCATCTTCGTCGTGATCGCGGGCCTCATGCTTCTGGCCTACAGCTATTTCGTCATGGAGCCGCAGGCGCAGAAGCGCCGCGCCGCGCAACTGACGGCGGCCGAATCCACGACCGGCCCGGCGAGCGCGACCTCGCCGTCGCCCAGCGCGGCCGTCTTCACCGAGGACCGGCGGGTGGCGCTCGGCGCGAACGGAACCGAGCGCGTGCGCATCCGCACCGGCACGCTGACCGGCTCGATGTCGCTGACCGGCGGTCGCATCGACGACCTGTTCCTGACCCGCTACCGCGAGACCATCGACAAGGACTCCCCGGCTGTCGAACTGTTCCGTCCGGAGGGCATGAAGCACGCCTTCTACGCCCAGTTCGGCTGGACCGGGCCGAACATCCCCGGCGGGGTGCCCGGCCCGAACACGCCGTGGCGGCTGACCCAGGGTCAGACCCTGACGCCGGCCACGCCGATCACCCTGACTTGGGACAACGGCGCCGGCCTGCGCTTCACGCGCCGGGTCAGTGTCGACGAGCAGTACATGTTCACCGTGACGGACACCGTCGCCAACTTCAGCGCCCAGGCAGTCACCCTGACGCCCGCCGCCACCGTCCTGCGCCAGGGCGTGCCGGCCGGCCTCGGCAAGAACCAGGTGCTGCACGAGGGAGCCATCGGCACCTTTGGCGACGGCGAGTCCTATTCGACTACCCAGCTGAAATACGGCGCCTGGGCCAAGAAAAAGGCTCCGGACGAGCACGAGTCCACCGGCGGCTGGCTGGGCATTACCGACAAATACTGGATGGCCGCCCTGATCCCGGCCCAGGACGAGAAGATCGACGCCGAGTTCCGCGTCAGCGGCTCCGGCGAAGCCGCCGACAAGATGCATCTCGTCGGCATGCTGGGCGAGTCCCGCACCATCCAGCCCAACACCCAGATCACCGAAACCCGCCGCCTGTTCGCGGGCGCCAAGCGCAACGAGATTCTCTCCGGCTACGAGAAGTCCCTCGACCTGCCGCGCTTCGTCTACGCCATCGACTGGGGCTTCCTGTTCTTCCTGACCCGCCCGATCTTCTGGCTGGTCGAGCTCTTCTACAGCGTCCTCGGCAATTTCGGCCTGGCCATCCTGGGCCTGACCCTATTCGTCCGCCTTCTCATGTTCCCGCTCGCCAACAAGAGCTACGAGAGCATGTCGAAGATGCGGAACCTCCAGCCCAAGATGGAGGAGATCAAGAAGAAGCATCCCGACGAGCCGCAGAAGCAGCAGCAGGAGCTGATGGCCCTGTACCAGAAGGAGAAGATCAATCCTCTGGCCGGCTGCCTGCCGCTGCTGCTCCAGATCCCGGTCTTCTACGCCGTCTACAAGATGCTGTTCGTGACCATCGAGATGCGGCACCAGCCCTTCTTTGGCTGGATCCAGGATCTCTCGGCCCCCGATCCGACCACGATCTGGAACCTGTTCGGCCTGATCCCCTGGGATCCGGCCTCGACGCCGCTGATCGGGACCTATCTGGCCGGCACCTTCGCGCTCAGCATCCTGGCCATCTTCTACGGCCTGACCATGTGGCTGCAGATGGCCATGAGCCCGCCGGCGCCCGATCCGATGCAGCGCCGCATCTTCCAGTTCATGCCGATCGTGTTCACCTTCATCATGGCCACCTTCCCGGCCGGCCTGCTGATCTACTGGGCGTGGTCGAACATCCTGACCATCTTCCAGCAGTACATCATCATGCACCGCCTGAAGGCCGAGAACCCGATCGACACCTTCTTCGCGCAGCTGAAAAAGGCGAAGGGCTGACCCTCCAAACCGCTCATCCCGGCGAAAGCCGGGACCCAGCGCTTTGGATGGGCAGGGGTCGTGACCGGGTCTCAGGCATTAGTCCTGACACGCTGGCGTCAGGCTGGACGGAACTGGGTCCCGGCTTTCGCCGGGATGAGCGGAAGATAAGGTGATGGACGAGTTCACTGCGGAAGAACTGGAGCAGGCGCGCATCCTGTTCGCGCGCCCGGCGACCTTCGTCATGGGGGCCGCCAAGATCGAGCAGTTGCCCGATCCGGACCTGCCCGAGATCGCCTTCGCGGGCCGTTCCAACGTCGGCAAGTCGAGCCTGATCAACGGCCTCGTCGGGATGCACAAGCTGGCCCGCGCCTCGAACGAGCCGGGCCGCACGCGCGAGGTCAATTTCTTCGACCTCGACGGCAAGATGCGGCTGGTCGACCTGCCCGGTTACGGCTGGGCCAAGGCGTCGAAGGCGACGGTGCGGAAATTCCAGGACCTCGGCCGCGACTACCTGCGCGGCCGGGTGACGCTGAAGCGGGTCTATCTGCTGATCGACGCCCGCCACGGCCTCAAGAAGGTCGACGACGAAGCGCTCGACGCGCTCGATCTCGCCGCCGTCAGCTACCAGATCATCCTGACCAAGGCCGACAAGCTCAAGAAGGGCGAGGCCGAAAAGGTGCAGGCGGCGACGCTGAAGGGCGTGTCCAAGCGCGGCGCCGCCTATCCTTCCGTGATCGTCACCTCGGCCGAGAAGGGCGACGGCATGCCGGAGCTGCGCGCCGAGATCATGCGCACCACGGGCGTGACGATCTAAACCGCTTGCGTGGCCCGGCGCCGGGTGATCGGGTGGCGGCATGCAGACCCGAACCCTCCAGACCGACGGCCTGACCCAGCAGATTCTGGAGGCCGGCTCCGGGCCGCTGGTGCTGCTGATCCACGGCTTCCCGGAGCTGGCGGTCAGCTGGCGCGCCCAGATCGAGGCGCTCGCCGCCGCCGGTTTCCACGCCGTGGCCCCGGACATGCGCGGCTACGGCGGGACCGACAAGCCCGGCGAGGCCTCGGCCTACGGCGTCCTCGATCTCGTCGGCGACATGGTCGATCTGGTCCGGGCCCTGGGCGAGACGTCCTGCGTCGTGGTCGGCCACGACTGGGGCGCGCCGGTGGCCTGGCATTGCGCCCTGACCCGGCCGGATCTGTTCCGCGCCGTCTTCGCCCTGTCGGTGCCGTTCCAGCCGCGCCGCGCCAAGGGGCCGCCGACCGCGGCGATGGCCGCGATCTCGAAGAAGGCCGGGCTGGGCCAGCTCTACATCAGCCAGTTCCAGGCGCCCGACGCCCACGAGGTTTTCGACGCCGATCCCGCCGCCGCCCTGCGCAAGGCCTTCTTCGCCTATGACGGCGCCACCCCCGACGGCCGCCAGTCGACCGGCTTCTTTCCCGAGGGCGAGACCTTCCTGTCCACCATCCCCGACGACGCGACCCTGCCGCCGTGGATGAGCGAGGCGCATTTCCAGGAGTATGTCGCCGCCTTCTCCGCCGGCGGCTTCAAGGGCCCCGTCGACTGGTACCGGAATCTGGACGCGAACTGGGCCGCCACCGCCTTCCTGCAGGACGCCCGCATCCGCGTTCCCGCCGCCTTCGTCGTCGGCGAGCGCGATCCGGTCCGCCACTACGCCGGCGCGCACGAGGCCGGGCTGAAAGACTGGGCGCCCGACCTGCGGATGCAGCAGGTCATTCCCGGCGCCGGCCACTGGATCCAGCAGGAACGCGCCGACGAGGTGAATCGCCTGCTGCTCGACTTCCTGTCCCGCCTCGCGGACTAGCGGTCCGCCGCCTGCCTCGCCGCCTGGTCGAGCGCCGCCGGCAGCGCCGCATCCAGCCGCTTCGCCCGCCGCGCCGGTCCGTCGTTCTCGCGGAAGCCGATCAGCACGTCCGGGTCGATGCCGGAGACCTCATTGCTCCCGTCGGCCCGGAACCGCGCGCAGTCCGGCAGGCGCAGCGTCGCGCCGCTGTGCCGCAGCACCACATCCAGCCCGCCGCGCGTATGGCCGCAGCCGGCGCCCCGCGTCGGCGAGCCGAGGATGACCGCCGCCTCGTTGTCCTGCAGCAGGGCGGCGAACTCCTCGCTGGCCGAGGCGGTCCCGGCGTCGACCAGCACGACCAGCGGCCCGCTCCAGACCCCCGGCTCGAAGGCGAAGGCCAGCGGCGTGAACACCTCGGCGGCCCACGGCTTGCCCACGATGGCCGGATCGAACGCCGCCTCCGGTCCGGTGCTGTAGATGTCGCCGCTGGCGAGCCAGTCGCAGTCGGGCGTCCGGCCCTCGAACAGCGGCGCCGGATCGCACGGCTGCTCCGCCCGCGCCCGGGCCGCCGCATAGGCCGCGGCATAACGCTCCAGCCGCGCCCGGTCTTCCGCGGGCTGGCCGATTGCCGCCTCGCGCAGGCGTCGTTCGCCGTCGGCCAGCGCCTCGACCCAGTGCGGATGGCGCACGAACCCGACGCGCGCAGAGCGCAGGCGCACGGGCGTCACCGTCCGGGCCACCGCCTCGACCCATTCGGTGCCGCCGCCGTTGCCGGCGATGTCGACCAGCAGGGTGGTCGCGCCGGCCGCCTCCAGGGCGCGCAGCCGGTCGGAAAAGTCCGCCGTCACCCGGTCGGCCGACAGGGTCCATAGCCGCTCCATGCAGGCGTCGTCGCACGGCTCGCCGGCCGGGGTCAGCTCCGCCAGCGCCGCCGCGCACGCTGCTGGATGCGACTGCGGCGAGAACAGCGCGATGCGGATCGCGCCGATCGTCCGGCCCTCGACCTCGACCACGCCGGCGGGAAAGCCGCTGTCCCCCTCGAGCGGGCGGTAGCCGGGCAGGCGTTGGGCGATCGCACCGCCGTCCCGACCGCCGCCCTTGAATCCGAGCGTCTCGCAGGGGGAGGCGGACGACGGCGCGGCTCCCGCCGATGGCTGGGCGCCGGGCGCCCCCGGCCGGGGCCAGACGAAATCGACATGGCCGTCGCCGAGATAACGCTCCAGCCGCTCGAACACCTCGCGCGCCTCGGCCTCGCTGCCCGCCGCCGCCAGGCGCTGCCGGCCCGCGGCGAACATCGGCCCCAGCGCGGCTTCCCGCTCGGTCACGGCCCAGTCCAGATTGGCGTAGTGCGAGGACATCTCCTCGCGCACCTGCTCCAGATCGGCGACCCACCCGGCCGGATCGAAGGCCGGTGTCGGCGGGACGTCCGGCTCAACCCGGGCGAAGGCGGCGGGGGCGGCGGCGAGCGAGCACCCCAGGATCAAGGCGACGAGACGCATGGCGGGCTCCTGATGTCCGCGCCCTATGCCCCGGCGCGGCGAGCTTCACCATTTAAGAAATCGTAATGGCCGCGGACTCAGGCGGCCTGGGCCCTCAGCCCGGCCACGGCCCCGGCGGTGATCTCGAGGCTGCGGATGCGGGCTTCCAGATCGTGGATCATGCCCGTGACCATGACCTCGTCCACCCCGGTCAGGGCGATGAATTCCTCCAGCCCGGCCCGCACCGTCGCGGCTCCGCCGACAGCGGCGTAGGTCAGGCGGCTGCGCACCGCCGCCTGCTGACGGGCGTCCAGCACCGCGTCGATGTCATCGACCGGCGGCTTCAGCCGGCCCGGCTTGCCCGAGACCACGGCGGCGAACGCCTGCTGCATCGACGTCGACAGCCGGGCCGCCTCCGCGTCCGTGTCCGCCGCGAACACGTTGAAGGCCGCCATGGCGTAGGGCCGGTCGAGTTGCGCCGACGGCCGGAAGCCGGCCCGGTAGGTCTCCAGCGCCTGCAGCAGGAGCTCCGGCGCAAAATGGCTGGCGAATGCGAAGGGCAGGCCCAGCTGCGCGGCCAGTTCGGCGCTGAACAGGCTGGAACCCAGCAGCCAGATCGGCACGTTCGAGCCCTGTCCCGGATACGCCGCCACCCGCTGGCCCTCGACCGCCGGCGCGAGGAAGGCCTGCAGCTCCATCACGTCGCGTGGGAACTGGTCCGCGGCCTCGAAATAGCGTCGCAGCGCCCGCGCCGTCTCGCCATCCGTGCCGGGCGCCCGGCCTAGGCCGAGATCGATGCGGCCCGGATGCAGGGCCTCGAGCGTGCCGAACTGTTCGGCGATCACCAGCGGCGCGTGGTTGGGCAGCATGACCCCGCCCGAGCCGACCCGGATCGTCTCCGTCGCCGCGGCCACATGGGCCAGGGCCACGGCGGTGGCGGCGCTGGCGATGCCCGGCATGTTGTGGTGTTCGGCCAGCCAGAAGCGTTTGAAGCCCAGATGCTCGGCCGCCCTTGCCAGTTCGGTGGTTTCCAGCAGGGCGCGGCGGGCGTCCCCGCCCTCCACGATCGGCGACAGGTCGAGCACGGAGAAAGCGGTCATGCCCGCTAGATCGGGACGCGGCGGCTGAAATCAAGCGGGTGATTCTGGCGGCGCACAACCACCGGATTGCATTTCCCGCGGTTCGCGGCGAGAGTGCGCGTGCATCTGGAGGAATCGCCCATGCGTCGCCTTTCATCCTGCCTCATCGCCGCGTCGCTGTTCGCGGCGGCCCTTCCCGCGGCCGCGCAGCAGCCCCCGCCCCGCCCCAACACCCCGCCGCCGCTGACCCAGCGGGTCGACCGCCCCATGATCGTTTCAAACGCCTGGACCCGGGCGGAATACGAAACCTTCCTGGACGCGGCGTCCGGCAACAATCTGCCGACCCAGCCGCTCGAACGCGTCGACCTCGCCAATCGGGTCAGCACCCTGATCGAGCTTGGCCGCTGCACCGACGCCCGTAACGAGGCTCGCGAGGCGGGCGACCCGCAGATGGCGCTGCGGGCGCGGCAGATCTGCCGCGCCGACGCCAATCCGGCGGGCTAGCCCCCGCTAGACCGGATGGGTCGGTTCCGGTTTCACCGGAGCCGGCGCCGGCTCGGGCGTCGAGGGCACGTCCGGCAACGGGATGAACTCCACGTCGTCCCCGGCGGGCAGGGCCATGCGCCCGGCCTTCCAGTCCGCCTTGGCCGCGTCGATCTTCGCTTGCGACGACGAGACGAAATTCCACCAGATCAGCCGCGGCCCGACCGGTTCGCCGCCCAGCACCATGACCGACGACGGCCGCACGGCCCGGATCGTCGGCTCGGCCGTGGGCTCCAGCACGATCATCTGGCCCTCGTGGAAGGTCCGGTCTCCGATTTCGATCTCGCCCCTGGCCACATACAGGGCCCGCTCGCTGTAGCCGCCCGCGCCCCGGCCCGGCGGCGGCGTCGTGCGCACTCCCTCGGCCAACTCCCAGTGGACGTAGAACAGCGGCGACGACGTCGGCACGGCCGCCTTCGCCCCATAGGCCTCGCCCGCCACCAGCCGCGCGAACAGGCCGCCGTTCTCATAGGCCGGCTGGTCCGCCTCGCCATGATGGTGGAACGACGGGTCGGCGTCCTCGGCCTCGTCCGGCAGGGCGATCCACGCCTGCATGCCGTGCATCGGTCCGCCCCGGCTTTGCTTCAGCGGGTCGGTGCGCTCCGAGTGGACGATCCCCTTGCCGGCCGTCATCCAGTTGACCTCGCCCGGACGGATGGTCTGGGTCACGCCGGTGTTGTCCCGGTGCACGATCTCGCCCTCGAACAGATAGGTCAGGGTCGACAGGCCGATGTGCGGATGCGGACGCACATTGATCGCATCGGACCCGGGCGCGAACTCGGCCGGCCCCATCTGGTCCAGGAAGATGAACGGACCGACCATGCGCCGGGCGTGGAACGGCAGCACCCGCCCGACCTCGAACCCGCCGAGGTCCTTGCGTCGGGCGTCGATCACCATCTCGATCATGTGCGTCTCCCCGGCGCGGCGCGCGCCGGACCGGACTATCCGACGTGCGGGGTGATTATGCCAAGAGGCAGGGTGGTCACATTCTTCACGCCCCGCGTGACGATGTGGCTCTCGCAGTCCGAGACGATGCCGAGGCTGAGCAGCTTCTCGCGCAGGAACAGATCGAAGGCGTGCATGTCCGAGGTGATGATCCGCAGCACATAGTCCTCCCGCCCGGTGATGGTGGCGCACTGCACCACCTCGGGCCAGTTGGCCACGGCGGCCTCGAACCGGTCGAGATTCTCCGTCGACGGCAGGCTCAGCTTGACGATGGCGTAGACCTCGAAGTCGAGGCCCAGCTTGGTGGCGTCCAGCAGGGTCACCCGCTTGCGGATGAAGCCCGTATCCTCCAGTCTCTTGATGCGGCGCCAGCACGGCGATGCCGACAGACCCACCCGTTCGGCCACCTCGGCCACGGACAGTCCGGCGTCCTGTTGCAGGATGTCCAGTATGCGGGCGTCCACGGGATCCAGATCGTCAGCCAAGGCGTTTCTCCGGTTCTTGTTATGGCGCAATAAAATACCCGTGAACCGGCATATGCAAGGTCAAAATCGAGCGAGCCTTGGCTGGCGGACCATGCTACAGGGCGCCGGAGGAAACGCGGTCGGATCAACCGGACGGCAGGACGGAATGACAAAGCCTAACACCCAGCCCTTGTCGCTGCGCGTGCCGGAGCCCTCGGGCCGCCCGGGCGACAAGCCGGACTTCAGCCATCTCAAGCTCGACGCGCCCGGCGCCGTCGACCGCCCGGCGGTCTCGACCACGCCGTTCGACATGCGCGATCACGCCTTCCGCCTCGTTCGCGTGCTGGATGACGACGGCAAGGCGGTCGGCCCGTGGAATCCCAAGCTGGACGCCGAGACCCTGCGCCGCGGCCTCAAGGCCATGATCCTGACCCGCGCCTTCGACGACCGGATGCATCGCGCCCACCGCCAGGGCAAGACCAGCTTCTACATGAAATGCACGGGGGAAGAGGCCATCGCCGTGGCCCAGGGCATGATCCTCAGCCGCGAGGACATGGGCTTTCCGACCTATCGCCAGCAAGGCCTTCTGATCGCGCGCGGCTATCCGCTCGCGACGATGATGAACCAGATCTATTCGAACGCCTCGGATCCCATCAAGGGCCGCCAGCTGCCGATCATGTATTCGGCGAAGGACTTCGGCTTCTTCACCATCAGCGGCAATCTGGGCACCCAGGTGCCGCAGGCCGTCGGCTGGGCCATGGCCAGCGCCTACAAGGGCGACGACAAGATCGCCATCACCTGGATCGGCGACGGGGCCACGGCGGAAGGCGACTTCCACAACGCCCTGACCTTCGCCAGCGTCTACCGGGCCCCGGTGATCCTCAACATCGTCAACAACCAGTGGGCCATCAGCTCCTTCCAGGGCATCGCCGGCGGTCTGGAGACCACCTTCGCCTCCAAGGCCATCGGCTACGGCCTGCCGGCCCTGCGCGTCGACGGCAACGACTTCCTCGCCGTCTGGGCCGCGACCCAGTGGGCCGAGGAGCGCGCCCGCTCCAACCAGGGTGCGACGGTGATCGAGCTGTTCACCTACCGCGGCGCCCCGCACTCCACCTCGGACGATCCCAGCCGCTACCGCCCCGGCGACGAGCACGAGAAATGGCCGCTCGGCGATCCGATCGCCCGCCTGAAACAGCACCTGGTCGCGCTCGGCGAATGGTCCGACGAGCAACAGACGGCCGCCGAGGCCGACGCCGTCGACCAGGTCCGCGCCGCCGGCAAGGAGTCCGAGGCCATCGGCACGCTGGGCCAGTCGCGCCCCTCGGTGAAGACCATGTTCGAGGAGGTCTACGCCACCGAGGACTGGCGCATCACCGAACAGCGCCGCGAGGTGGGGGTCTGATCATGAGCGAGCAAACCACCTTCACCCGATCCGACCGCACTGACGGCGTCGAGCCGGACATGGTCGACCAGAACCACGCGCCGAAGTCCGAGGCCCCGACCTCAGGCGTCCAGCCCATGAACATGATCCAGGCGCTGAACTCGGCCCTGCACGTCAAGATGGCCGAGGACCCCGATGTCCTCAGCTTCGGCGAGGACGCGGGCTATTTCGGCGGCGTCTTCCGCGTCACCGACCAGCTGCAGCAGAAGCACGGCCTGACCCGCAGCTTCGACGCCCCGATCAGCGAGTGCGGCATCGTCGCCGCCGCCATCGGCATGGGCGCCTATGGGCTGCGGCCGGTCGTCGAGATCCAGTTCGCCGACTACATCTACCCGGCCTACGACCAGATCGTCTCCGAGGCCGCCAAGCTGCGCTATCGCTCGGCGGGCCAGTTCACCTCGCCCATCGTGGTGCGTTCGCCCTACGGCGGCGGCATCTTCGGCGGCCAGACGCACAGCCAGTCGCCGGAGAGCCTGTTCACCCACATCGCCGGGCTCAAGGTCGTCATCCCGTCCAACCCGTACGACGCCAAGGGCCTGTTGACCGCGGCGATCGAGGACGACGACCCGGTCATCTTCTTCGAGCCGAAACGTCTCTACAACGGCCCCTTCGACGGCTGGCACCAGAAGCCGGTCAGCCCGTGGAAGGCCCAGGCCCTCGCCCAGGTCCCGACCGGCAAACACGTCGAGCCGATCGGCAAGGCCCGCGTCATGCGCGAGGGCGCCGACGTCACCATCCTCTGCTACGGCACCATGGTCTGGGTCTCGCTCGCCGGAGCGGAGCACGCCGGGGTCGACGCCGAGGTCATCGACCTGCGCACCCTCGTGCCGCTCGACATCGAGACCATCGAGGCCAGCGTGAAGAAGACCGGCCGCTGCGTCATCGTCCACGAGGCGCCGAAAACCTCCGGGTTCGGAGCGGAACTCAGCGCCCTGGTGCAGGAGCGCTGCTTCTATCATCTCGAGGCCCCCATCGCCCGCGTCACCGGCTGGGACACCCCCTATCCGCACGCCTTCGAGTGGGAATATTTCCCGGGTCCGGAACGGGTCGCCACGGCGCTGAAGGCCGTCATGAGCGGGGGTCGCTGAGATGGGTCGTTACGTCTTCAAACTGCCCGACGTGGGCGAAGGCACGGCCGAGGCCGAACTGGTCGGCTGGCACGTCAAGGTCGGTGACACGGTCGCCGAGGACCAGATCATCGCCGACATCATGACCGACAAGGCCACGGTCGAACTGACCAGTCCGGTCGCCGGCAAGGTGCTGGCCGCCCACGGGGAGCCGGGCCAGCAGCTGGCCGTCGGCTCGCCGCTGGTCGAGTTCGAGGTCGAGGGGGCGGGGAACGCCACCTCTTCTCCCTTCCCCCTCGAGGGGGGAAGGGCCGGGGATGGGGGTGCTTCCGCCTTCGCCGCCGGTGAAGCTGCGAAGGCTCCGTCTGCGCCTTCCGCGTCCAAAGACACACAGCCTGCCTCCACCCCCTCCCAACCCTCCCCCCTCGAGGGGGAGGGCGCGGCGGGTTCGGCCAACTACGTCTTCAAGCTCCCCGACGTCGGCGAAGGCACCGCCGAGGCCGAGCTGGTCGGCTGGCACGTCAAGGTCGGCGATACGGTCACGGAAGACCAGATCATCGCCGACGTCATGACCGACAAGGCCACCGTCGAACTGACCTCCCCCGTCGCCGGAACCGTCGTCGCCCTGCACGGCGAAGCCGGCCGGCAGATCGCCGTGGGCGGGCCGCTGGTCAGCTTCCAGGTGGAGGGCAAGGGCAACGTTAGCGCTCCCTTCCCCCTGGAGGGGGGAAGGGCCGGGGATGGGGGTGGCGGTGCGTCCGCCGCCGCTCAGCCCAAAGCGGCACGCACCGCACCTGAAGCCGCCGCCTCCACCCCCATCCCGACCCTTCCCCCCTCCAGGGGGAAGGGCTCAGACGCGAAGTTCTCCGACCGCACCCAGCGCCCGCTCGCCTCCCCTGCCGTGCGCAACCGCGCCCGCGATCTCGGCGTCGAGCTGCGGTTCGTCCCCGGTTCCGGCCCCGCCGGCCGCATCGAGCACGCCGACCTCGACGCGTACGTCGCGTCCGGCGGCCACACACCGTCCGCCCCCGGAGCATCGACCGGCTCGACCTATGCGAAGGTTGAAGGGACCACCGAGGTCCGCATCATCGGCCTGCGCCGCAAGATCGCGGAGAAGATGGCCGAGAGCGTGCGCCGCATCCCGCACATCACCTATGTGGAAGAGATCGACGTCACCGCACTCGAGGAGCTCCGCGCCCACCTCAACGCGGCGAACAAGGGCACGGACAGGCCCAAGCTCAACGTGCTGCCGTTCATCGCCCGCGCCGTCGTCGTGGCCTTGCGTGACCAGCCGCAGATCAACGCCTGGTACGACGACGAGGCCGGCGTCCTGACCCAGCACGCCCCGGTCCATCTCGGGATCGCCGCCCAGACCCCGAACGGCCTGATGGTGCCGGTGGTCCGCCACGCCGAGGCGCGCGATCCGTACGACACGGCGCTCGAGATCGCCCGCGTCTCCGCGGCCGCCAAATCGGGCAAGGCCAGCCGAGAGGAACTGTCCGGCTCGACCATCACCATCACCTCGCTGGGCACGCTGGGCGGGGTGGTCCACACCCCGATCATCAACTACCCCGAGGTCGCCATCGTCGGCCCCAACAAGATCGCCGAGCGGGTGGTGGTCCGGGACGGCCAGATGGTCGTGCGCAAGATGATGAACCTGTCGTCCAGCTTCGATCACCGCATCGTCGACGGCCACGACGCGGCCGTGTTCGTCCAGCGCATCAAGGGCCTGCTGGAGCACCCCGCGACGCTGTGGATGGGGTGAGGGGTGAACCGGCACCCGGACAATAAGGCCAGGCTGGCTGAAGCGGTCCGTCGACAACAGCGACGGAATGCGAAAGCGGATTTCGTTGCTCGCTTGGCGGGTGGAGGCTCTCCGGGGAGCATTATTGGCGACGAGCGGCAGCTGCATCTGGTCGCCGCCTTGAAGGAACTCAGTAGAGGTCCGCCGACGGCCTTTGGCGACATCTTCAGTGCTGTCGCAGCAGCGGAGGGCGTCGTCGGCGATGGGCTACGGGTGGTCCTTCATCCCTGCGTGGAGGAGTGGCCGGGCGCGATCGTGAACGCGACCGATTTCTTCGCAGCTGTCCAGTGTGATCCCTTCCTCCTGAGCCTCGATGGCTTCGTCATCATGTCGCCAGGCGGTGAGGCAGCCCTGGAGGTCGACTATCTGGACGAGGGGCCGGACGCTCCAGCCGAACTTAGAACCTACGGATCGTGGGCGGTTGCCCCAGAAGCTCAGAGCCAATGACCCAGACCCTGACCACCAAAGTCCTGATCATCGGCGCCGGCACCGGTGGCTATGTGGCCGGCATCCGTTGCGGCCAGTTGGGCCTCGACACCGTGCTGGTCGATGGCGGTGACGGCCTGGGCGGCACCTGCCTCAACGTCGGCTGCATCCCCTCCAAGGCCATCATCCACGCCGCCTCGAAGTTCGAGACCGTGGCCAAGGCCGCCGACGGAGGCACCCTCGGCATCACCGCCTCCAAGCCGGCCATCGACCTGGCGCAGACGGTGGCGTGGAAGGACGGCATCGTCAAAAAGCTGAACAACGGCGTCGCGGCCCTGCTGAAGAAGTCGAAGGTCAAGGTCATCAAGGGCTGGGCCGGGTTCACGGACGCCAAGACCTGCACCGTGAAGACCGCTGAGGGCGATCTCGTTATCCGCGCCGAACACGTCATCCTCGCCACCGGCTCCGAGCCGGTCGAACTGCCCTTCCTCAGGTTCGGCGGCGACGTCATCTCCTCGACCGAGGCCCTGTCGCTGGCCGAGGTGCCGAAGAAGCTGGTCGTGGTCGGCGGCGGCTATATCGGCCTCGAACTCGGCATCGCCTTCCGCAAGCTCGGCGCCGAGGTGACCATCGTCGAAATGGCCGACCGCCTGCTGCCGCTCTACGACAAGGCCCTGACCGATCCGGTCCAGAAGTGGCTGGAAAGGCACGGCGTCGAGCTGCACCTCGGGGCGAAGGCCGGCGCCTTCGAAAAGGGCCAGCTCAACGTCACGACGAAGGACAGCGAGGCCCTCCGGCTCAAGGCCGACAAGGTCCTCGTCACCGTCGGCCGGCGTCCGCGCACGAACGGCTGGGGCCTCGAAAACATGGGCGTGGCCATGGCCGGGCCGTTCGTGAAAATCGACGACCGCTGCGCGACGTCTATGAAGAACGTCTGGGCCGTCGGCGACCTGACCGGCGAACCTATGCTGGCCCACAAGGGCTCGGCCCAGGGCGAGGTGGTCGCGGAAATCATCGCCGGCCATGACCGCCGCTTTGACCCCGTGACCATCGCCGCCGTCTGTTTCACCGAGCCCGAGATCGTCTCCGCCGGCCTTACGCCCCTGGACGTCGAGGGCCGTGACGACGTCATCACCGCCGTCTTCCCGCTGGCCGCCATCGGCCGCGCCCTGGCCATCGAGGCCGGCGAGGACGGCGGCTTCGTCCGCGTGCTGGCGTCGAAGACCGACCACCGCCTGCTCGGCGTCCAGGCCGTCGGCCAGCACGTCGCCGAACTGTCCAACAGCTTCGCCCAGATGCTGGAGATGGGCGCGGTGCTTGAGGACGTCGCCGGCGTCATCCACGTCCACCCGACGCTGGGCGAGGCCTTCCACGAGGCGTCGCTGCGCGCGCTCGGGCACGCGATCCATATCTAGGACGGCGATCAACCCCTCCGTCGCCGAACCGTCATCGGACCGTCCGGCCGTCCGTCACAAACCTGTGGTCCAAGCAGCCTCGACCTCAACCCCGTTGTCGGAGCCAAAATCCATGAACCGCACCCTGTTCGCCGCCGCCTCGGCGATCGCCCTCGTCGCGCTGGCCGCCTGTGGCGACAATCAGAGCGCGGCCCCGCAGGGCGCGCGCGCGGGCGGCATCCTCGCGGTCGGCTCCTCGACCGTCTTCCCCTTCGCCAGCCGCGTGGCCGAGAATTTCGCCCGCACCTCGGGCGGGGCGGCCCCGCGCGTCGAATCCCTGGGCACCGGCGGCGGCATCCAGCGCTTCTGCGAGGGCGTCGGCCCGGGCACGGCGGACATCGCCAACGCCTCGCGTCCGATGAAGAAGTCCGAGTTCGAGCTGTGCCAGAAGAACGGCGTGACCGAGATCGTCGAGATCAAGATCGGCTTCGACGGCATCGTCATCGCCACCGCCCGTAACGGCGAGGCCATGAACTTCCGCCTGCAGGACCTCTACCTCGGCCTCGCCAAGGACGTCCCGGGCGCCGGCGGCGCCTTCGTCGCCAATCCCGCGACGACCTGGAACCAGGTCAATCCCGGCCTGCCCGCCCAGCGCATCCAGGTCTACGGCCCGCCGCCGACCTCGGGCACCCGCGACGCCTTCCTCGAGCTGGGCATGGCCCCCGGCGCCAAGCTGATCCCGACCCTGGCCTCGATCGAGGACAAGGACCGCTTCGAGGCGCTGGCCCACACCCTGCGCGAGGACAACGCCTGGATCGACTCGGGCGAGAACGACAACGCCATCGTCCAGACCCTGACCCGCACCCCCGGCTCGCTGGGCGTGTTCGGCTTCTCCTTCCTCGAGCAGAACATGGACACGGTGAAGGCCGAGACCATCGACGGCGTCGCCCCCTCGGCGGCGACCATCGCCGACGGCTCCTATCCGCTGGCCCGCAGCCTCTACATCTACGTCAAGAAGCAGCACATCGGCGTGACCCCCGGCCTGAAGGAGTTCGTGACGGAGTTCATGTCGGACGCCGCGGCCGGCCGCGGCGGCTATCTGCAGGACCGCGGCCTGGTGCCGCTGCCCGCCGACCAGCTGGCCGCCCAGCGCGCCGTGATCGCCGCCATGACCCCGATGGCCAGCCCGCAATAGCCACGACAGATCCATCGCGATCAGCTTGAACGCCGCGGGCCGCGAGGTCCGCGGCGTTTTGCTGTTCGCGCGCCCGCCCCCCCGCCCGCCGTCACAAATCTTCGGGGGAAACGTCATGGTGTTGCCTCCCGGCGTTCGGAATTGCGTCACCGCAATCTCACCGTTCCGTCGCCGGACTTAAGCAAAAACGTCGCGGCCCGACGATAATTCGGGGGCCTGATCTGACCACATCCGGTCGGCGGGCAACCGAAGGACATCCCGGTGCGACACCCCTCCCTGCTGGCGAGCGCCGCGCTCGCCATCGTTCTCTCGCTCACGACCGGCGCGGCCCTGGCGCAGGAGGCGGAGCCCGCCACCACCATCACCTGGAAGGGCGCGCCCGAGTTCAAATGGGGCGAGTTCACCTTCAAGCCGCGCGGCCGCGTGTTCCTCGACTATGTCGACCAGGACGTCGACCGCGCCACGGGCCTCGACTTCGGCGCCTCGGAAAGCCGCATCCGCACCGCCCGCATCGGCGTGCAGGGGACCTGGACCGACCAGTGGTCGTATGTCGCCGAGGCCAGCATCGCCAACGGCGAGGCCAACTGGGAAGACCTGCTGCTCGAATATTCCCTGGCCGAGCACACGGCGATCACCGTCGGCAATTTCAAGAGCCTGTCGCTCGAGAACCTGACATCGTCGCGCTACACGACCTTCATGGAACGCGGCGCGTTCAATGACCTGATCGACGTCGGCCGGGTCATGACGCTGGCGGCGCGCACCGGCGGCGACAACTGGTCGATCGCGGGCGGGGTGCACGGCGATTCCGTCAACGATCCCTCGACCGGCGGCGACGAACAGCGCGGCGCCTTCCTGCGCGCCCACCTCGCCCCGATCGTCACCGACGACATGAAGCTGCACCTCGGCGTCTGGGCCCGCGACCGCGACCGGAACGACGACGCCGCCTTCCGGTACCGCGTGCGCAACAACACCAATTTCGGCGACCGCTACACCGACGCCGGTTCCTCGCCGCTCGGCGCCGGCGAGAGCGACACCGCCGTCGGGGTCGAGGCCGCCGCCGTCTGGCGCAGCGTCTCGGTGCAGGGCGAATGGGCGACCATCGACGCCGACCTGACCGGCGGCGGCTCGGCCGGGGCGACCGGCTACTACGTCTTCGCCTCCTTCTTCCCGACCGGCGAACAGCGCAAATACGACGCCGCCGCCGGTGAGTTCGGCCGGGTCAGCATCCGCAATCCGCTGACCAAAGGCGGCATCGGCGCGGTCGAGCTGGCGGTCCGCTACGACGCCGCCGACCTGACGGAGTTCGCCGGCGTGGCCGCGGCCGGCGAATATTCGGCCGTCACCCTGGGGGCCACCTGGTACCCGTTCCCCTACGTCCGCTTCATGGCCAACTACACAGACTCGAAGAACGAGGCCCAGGTCGCGGCCTCCGACGTCGACGTCCAGACCCTCCAGGTCCGCGCCCAGTTCGACTTCTAGGGGCGGAGCGGTTCACCTCCCCATCGGCGAAGGCCGATGGGGAGGACAGATCGCGCAGCGATCAGGTGGGGGCGGCTCGGTGGCAGAGGATTGGCGGTAGGCTGGCCGAGGCCTGCGCCGCCCCCTCCGGGTCGCCGCTTCGCGCCGACCGTCCTCCCCAATCGCCTTCGCTCATGGGGAGGTAAGGTTTTAGGCCACCGCCTTCTTCCTCAGCCGGGCGATGCGCCGCAGGCGGCGCCAGAACCGCCCGCGCTCCGGCTCGGGATAGGGCTGCAGATTCTCGACGAACTGCTCCGCCGACGCGCGCCAGCTGAACCTCTCGGCATAGGCCCGCACGGCCGCCCGGTCGCATTTCAGCGCCTCGAGGCAGGCCGTCCCCAGGTCCTTGTCGATCACGCCGGCGTTCGAGCCCGGGATGATGTCGATCGGGCCGTGCGCCGGATAGGCGGCCACCGGCGTGCCCGTGGCCATGGCCTCGAGAATCACCAGGCCGAAAGTGTCGGTCCAGCTGGGGAAGACGAAGACGTCGGCGTCGCGGAAGCACCGCGCCAGCTCCTCGCCGAAGCGCGCGCCGAGGAATTTCGCCTCCGGATATTTGGCTTCCAGCTCGGCCCGCGCCGGCCCGTCGCCGACCACGATCTTCGTCCCCGGCAGGTCGGTTTCGAGGAAGGCCTCGATGTTCTTCTCGACCGCCACCCGGCCGACGTTGAGGAAGAACGGCCGCGGCCAGTTCGCGCCGCCCAGTTCGTCGTAGATCGGCTTCAGGTCCGGATTGAACTGCTCGGTGTCCACGCCCCGCGACCACGGCGAGACGTTGCGGAAGCCCCGCTCCAGCAGTTCGTCCCGCAGCGTCGGCGTCGCCACCATCAGCCGCCCGGAGGGCCGATGGAACCATTTCATATAGGCGTAGCCGACCTGCACCGGCACCGGGAACCGGGCCGAAATATATTCGGGGAATTTCGTGTGGTAGCTGGTCGTGAACGGCAGCTTCCACTCCACGCAGATGCGCCGCGTCGCGATGCCGATCGGACCCTCGGTGGCGATGTGCACGGCCTCCGGCTCATAGGCCCTCAGCCGCTCGCGAATCTCCTCCTCCGCCCCCAGCGCCAGCCGGATTTCGGGATAGGTCGGCGCGGCGATGGTCTTGAACTGGCTCGGCTCGATGACCTCGACCTCGTGGCCCATGGCGCGGCATTCCGCGATGGTCCGGGTCAGGGTGCGGACGACGCCGTTGACCTGGGGCTCCCAGGCGTCGGTGGCCAGAACGATGCGCATG
>Ga0196981_1000095_pt1 | contig 93209 bp, 76 predicted proteins | sample S3_2013CmetaG_FD_155462 | JGI IMG/M metagenome (GOLD analysis project Ga0196981, IMG submission 155462) | Soil microbial communities from Anza Borrego desert, Southern California, United States - S3_20-13C | ecosystem: Environmental > Terrestrial > Soil > Desert | place: USA: California...
GGGCGTTGATTGGTTTTAAGCCCCCTCTTTCGGGATCACCGCAGGTAATCCCGACTCTCGTTTCGGAGCGTCGCCAGGCGCTTCGCCTGAGCGACGCGGAGAAAACAAAAATGCAGGAGAGAGCGCAGCGAGCGGGCGTTGATTGGTTTTAAGCCCCCTCTTTCGGGATCACCGCAGGTAATCCCGACTCTCGTTTCGGAGCGTCGCCAGGCGCTTCGCCTGAGCGACGCGGAGAAAACAAAAATGCAGGAGAGAGCGCAACGAGCGGGCGTTGATTGGTTTTAAGCCCCCTCTTTCGGGATCACCGCAGGTAATCCGCCTGCTTTAATCACACCCGCTTCGTGGATCATTGCGAGTAACCCCATATTTTATTTGCGTTGCCGGCACGCCTCGCCAAAGCGTAATGATTCAGGAATCCTAAACCGGTCTCAGAATACAATTTCTTTGTTTCTATTCTCTATTCATTTATCTTATACATGTTTTGGCTGTATAAACCAAAACACATCATAGTTTCAAAAATGCCGCGACTAAAAACCCCACTTGGTCTTTCATTTTGCTTCTTTGTATTTGTCATTCACGGAACGATTGGTCAGACGACGGATTCAACGACACGTCAGATCGAACATGCTCCGATGATTGATACACGTGCAAACGAGCCTGTCCGGATTTTATCCATGCGTTTGCCTTTCAGGATTGCTCCCATAGCCGGCAAGCATGAGATCTCCCTTGACCTTCACTCCGGAAATACATGGAACCCTTCCGGAGTTCTCGAGTACCAGGAACCCTGGGAGCCCTATCCTGCGAAGCCCTGGGAAGCTACCTATCATCCGCATTATGATGAGGCCCCTGATCGTTATCAGTTCTATTCTGCGGATGGGGTTATGCGCAGCTGCGCCACTACCTACACCCGCAAAGTATCACCCTCCGGTGAGCTCTACACCGCAATCAATGTCAACATGCTTGTTGGCGGCGAAAGCTTTATTGACGCAGCCGCAAGGGATAATACGATCGAGCATTTACATCGCATTCTTCTCGGACAGGATGATCCTTTCCGCAGATTTGAGCATGGGCTGAACCTGGCGGAGATGAAGTTTACCGATCGTCAGGGCCGTACGTTTGAAATCAGACCCCGTCAGCTCTTTGCAGGAACCTGGGATGTGGGCTACCGGCATTTTACAGAATTGCTGCAACGCCAGAAGATCTTATGGACACTTAGCCTGGAAGCACAGGCTGGCATACCTCTTACCCGTGGCCGCGACCACATGTCTGCAGGGCTCATCGCGGGAACCGCACTTACCAAACAGGTTACAAAAAATTACGGGATGACTATTGCGGTGGGGTATGCAGCGCAGCACGATAAGGTGGCTCGTATTCGTGAAGAATATCTCGACCTTAATTATGCAGATATTGTAACCGGTTATCGCATTCTGCTGGGACAAAATATTGATTTTAAAAACCATCACCGGTTTTCAATAGGAATTGAAATGCAGGGCATGACTGCACCTCTCAGCACGAAACAACGGGTTACTGCGCCTCACGTGGTTCCTGAGGATGTCGGTGTACAGTCAAGCTATGCCCCTGAACGCTGGACTTACGAGCGGCCGATCAATGTCACCAATCAACGCAGGGCTGCACGCAGTCTCATTCGCGGAAGTGAGTTTCTTTCGATGAACTTTACATATCGCTTTGGAGGATCGGATCATGCCCCTTCGGTTACCTTGTATCTGCAGGAAGACTGGACTGTGCTTTACGATACGGAAGGCGAGTTTCTTCCATTGTTCCTGCTGTCGAACAACGCGCAGGACTTTGGTGTGGGAGTCAGGTTGAGCAAGGTTATCCGGTGAAGTTTTCGTCGTCGCCCGCCTTTCTCGACCAACGCGCATGAACAAGAATGATGAAAGGCAGTCCTGCGAGGGCATATCGGGTGAATCTGTTGTTTTTCTGAAACTTAATAAATAGATTCGATTGCCCGTCCCATAAAATGCAACGAGTGAGATTCAATTTCCACAGGAATTCTTATCGGGGAAATATGTAACGAACGGCAAATGACAAAGGGGGTGTTAAAAATCTTAATGCTCGAGGATGAGCCGGACGACGTTGGTCTGATCAACAGGGCGTTGCAAAGGGGGAATATTTCCTTTGAGGCGAGGGTAGTCGATTGCAAAACAAATTTCCTTCAGGAAATAATGAGATTCCCTCCGGATGTTATTCTTGCGGACCATTCCCTTCCGGAGACAAACTCGATCGAAGCGCTTATAATGTGCCAGGCTGTGGGTTTAAATGTTCCATTCTTCCTGGTCACCGGTACCGTCCCGGACTTGTTTGCAAAAGAATTTCTGAAAACGGGAGCTGCTGGGTATGTGTTGAAGTCGAATCTTGACGAGCTTCCTCCCTTGATTTTGCAGGCGCTCAAAGACACGGAAATTGGCAGTTAGCTGACCCGAAAAATCAGATCAAACCCCGGCCTTAAAAAATCACAGGCGTTTTTTTTATTATTGAATCCCTGCTATATTGCGCCCGGGGTCTCAAAAACTAGGTTATCACAGCAGCCCTGCTGTGATCCTTCGATTTTAAAGCAACGCCTGCAAAGGTTGTTGCTTTTTTTGTTGTTGCAACGCCATTGCGGAGGGTCGCAGTGTTCGCGCTACTTCTTTCTTTTTTGCAAATCCTTATTCGCTTCCCTGGCTACCCCTACCCAGTAATCGAAACCTTTGGGCGTTGACGTACCTTCAGGACCAATCAACAACCATCCCTTCATCGGCCTCCCGGTGAGATCAAAAAGCCGAGCTCCTTTTTTTGATAACAGCTCGTCAGTCATCTCCGGAGCGCACCGGATAATGAGGTCATCTTTATCCACACCCACGCACATCTTGTCGTTCACCATAAAAGCGATACCGCCAAACATTTTTTTCTCGGTGACTTTCCGTGTGCCGGCAAGGGCTCTTCTCACACGTTCCGCAGTTTGTTCGTTGTATGGCATAGAAAATTATTTTTCGGTTAACGACCGGATGTTATTCAGGATTTGCTCCTGCGCCCTCGAGACCATTCGCTTCAGCATGACAAGATTCAGAATAACGGCGCCGATGTTGGCGGGCCTATAATACGTTTCATTGACCACGCGTGTCTGACCCCTGCCAATTTCTTCCAGGCTAAAACAAAATTTTGTGTCCCGCATCATCCTACCCATTCCCATGGTGTCGCTTTCAATTGTCCAGACCGTCTTTTTCTTTGGAACAAAATCGATTAACCGTTCAGTCATCGTTCCGGACCGCCGCCCGTTGACGATCTCACATGTGCGGGATTCGCCCAGCTGGTCCATTCTTCCTGTCGCCTTCGTGACGCCCGGGTTGATCTTGTGAAGCATGTTGATATCGGTTATCAACGCCCACACGCGTTCGATGGGCGCGCCGATGACGATTTCGTTTCTTGCCTGCAGCTTGCTCATAATGAAGGAATTTTTGGTTAACTTGCAAAATGCAAGCTTAAGTTAGATTATTAACTTGCAAAACGCAAGCTAGAAATGAAAAAAATAGCCAAACGATCGAATTGCCCCATCAGTTCATTGCTCGATATTGTTGGGGACAAATGGTCCTTGCTGATCATCCGCGATATCATGCTGGCTGGCAAAAAAAATTATAATGAGTTTTTGAGGTCGGACGAGAAAATTGCAACGAATATCCTTGCCGATCGCCTTTCACTGCTCGAATCTGCAGCAATACTCAGGAAAGCTGAAAACACAACAGGTAAGGTCAGATACAACTACAGGCTAACCCAACGTGGAATTGATTTGTTACCCGTGTTGATTGAAATGATTCTTTGGTCCGATAAATATCTGCTGATCTCCCCTCAGGCTAAACAGTTTGCCCGGCAGTTGCGAAAGCGCAAAGAATACGTGATCACGGAAATTGCCAAGGGACTAAAGAAGCCTGCCGTTTAGACTTCGCGTGGTTCTCGTGGCGCACTTACCTCCTTCACTTGCTTAGGCTTCGTTTCGAAATCTTTCCTCACCCTTACTCGCTTTGTTACGTATTTCCTTTTGCCTTTTTTCTTGTTGCCACATTGTCAATTTGATTCGTCCCGCCGGCAAAAAAAGGTTATGCCTTTGATCGGTGCGCTTTCCATTTTATTTTATCTGCAATATCAATGAATGGGCCGGTAATTGCCGGTTTCGAAGAAGGGATAAGTCGGGAGTTTGGACCCTGGGGAAACCCCTGCTTCCCATAAGCTAATCCCTACAAACATGCGGCCCGCACCGCGAACAATCCATAAAATCACCCTGAAAACGGCATTCCGCGGCCTCCCCGTCAGGTGTATTCGCGGCTTTCAGGGGCTTCCCTGATTTTATGCAATTCAAAATTCCACTGATGTTTTTGGAAGCAGCGGAGTCGAATTTTGATAAAAAATACAACGCGCCATGAGAACAATAGCCGCAAATACGTACAACCGCAAAATGTTCAACGCGAAGCTGATCCTGTTGCTCTACTTTGTTTTGGGTATTTATTCATGTTTCGGACAGTCTTTTCAGCGCATTACCCATACAGGTATCGAAACGTCTTTTGGAATCCGCGGGCTCAGGCTTCCGATGAAGAATTCAAGCAATCGTCTACAGGCACTCAGTACAGGCTACGCGATGGGATTTGTTACTGGCAATAATCTTATGAAAGCGCGCCTTCGGCCAATCGCGTTTTATAAATCTTCGCCAACCGAAAAGCGGGCGTTCGAACTACTGGAATCCGAAGCGTTGCTGAATATTTACCCACTTGAATTTTTGAGAACACGCAAACATGTGCTCGATATCTATGTGAGCACGGGTTTGAATTTCACCAGCTTCAGATATAAGGATCGCGATGTTTTTTTTCAAAATGATGGCAAGGCCGTCGATATGGAATATCACCAGCTTGACAAGGTTTCCGTGATCAGCCAGGTGACGGGTATCGGTATTGAATATCATCTTCCATTCAGTTTTGTTCACATCTTCAGCGAAGCGTTGTTCTCGAATTCAATGTACCTCTCGACCAATAACGAAACGTTCAAACAAACGTGGAAACAGGCGGCGACCACTCTCAATTTTGGTGTCCGCTTCGGAACGAAAAAGAATGTAAAGAATAACCGTCACTATCCTGGATGAAAATTTGACGTACGGAACAATTCAAAAAAAATTAACGATCAGTGCCATGAAAAAATTCCTGCAAACTATTACATCGGATTTCATCACGAATTTCCGCGTTAGAATCAAAATGCGTAACGTATCGGATCTGCTCAGGCTCGAACATACGCAGAGGATGAAGGCCGGTTTGTAATTCGACGAGACAACGCTCTAACCCCACCGGCTTCATCTTAGTCCAGCAGGTCTGCGCATGCCGTCATCTACCTTCCCGGTTTACCGACGGTCATTTTTTTAGGTGTATTTTTTACACATTATCACGTAACGCATACCGCTGAATCCCCGTTTTTATCCGCTCATTGAGAAGATTGATTTTTTAATTCTTTTCTAATCTTTTTGGACGTCGTGAAAGCAAATGAATTTGCATATTGCAAGTCCTTCATAGAGAGGGTCTTTTTTTTAGGTTAGAGAGCAGTCTCAAGGACGTTGAGACTGCTTTTTTCATCTCTCGCAAACGGTGACGCGGACGATTGGCTTTTTGCGCGTCTGGTCGTAATAGCTATATTGGCATTATGAAACCCCAATATGAACAACCTCAGTGTTGCGGCACCGCTCAATAATCCGAAAACCGTCCGGGCCTGGTACATGTATGATTGGGCCAATTCTGTCTACTCTCTTGTAATCACTTCAGCAATCTTCCCGGTTTACTACAAGGAAGTGGCGAAGACCGGCGGGTCAGATGATGTTTCATTCTTTGGATACATCGTCAATAATTCCACACTATACTCCTATGCACTGTCATTTTCATTTCTGATCGTCGCGGCGATTGTGCCGTTATTGTCAGGTGTCGCAGACTACACCGGTAACAAGAAGGTGTTTATGAAATTTTTTGTGTGGGTCGGCGGCTTCTCGTGTATGGGACTTTATTTTTTCGTGGATGTGTCCATGCTCGAATGGGCGATCCTGTGTTCGGTCCTGGCCAGCATTGGTTATTCCGGCAGCCTGGTATTTTACGATGCTTTTCTGCCTGAAATTGTTACTGAAGACCGTTATGACCGGACCAGTGCCAAAGGTTATTCCACCGGATATTATGGTAGTGTGATTCTGATGGTCATTTGTATACTGCTGATCCTCAATCCCGGAAGTTTTGGTTTTGATGATGCAGGCGAAGCAACGCGATTTTCGTTTCTCCTAGTCGGCGCCTGGTGGATCGGGTTTTCGTTTATTCCTTTTGCGATCCTTCCGAATAACCCGTACAATCAGAAGCCTTCCGGTAACATCTGGACTAAAGGATATCATGAGCTCCGCAAGGTATGGAACATGTTGGGTGATCAACCGGACCTGAAGAAATTCCTTGCAGCATTTTTTTTCTACAACACCGGAGTTCAGACAGTAATGTATCTGGCTGCGCTTTTCGGAACTGACGTCCTGAAACTCGAGAGCGGCAAACTGATTCAAACGGTTCTTCTTATCCAGCTAGTGGGATCGGTGGGCGCTTTATTGTTTGCAAGACTTTCAGGAAAGAAAGGTAACCGTTTCACGCTCCTGACCACGATCGTTATTTGGATTGGCATTTGTATCTGCTCCTACTTCATAACAACTGCACGGGAATTTTATATTCTCGCTGCGGTGGTTGGCCTGGTGATGGGAGGGATCCAGGCCCTTTCCCGGTCTACCTACTCGAAACTGATTCCCGAAGGCACCATCGACCACACCTCTTATTTCAGTTTCTATGATGTTACTTATTACCTTTCAATCGTCGTCGGAACATTTTCTTATGCGTTCATCCATCAGATGACGGGCGATATGAGGTACAGTGCCCTTTCCCTTGCCGGTTATTTTATCATCGGAATGATCATACTTTTCCTGGTACGATCGCCGCAAATCCGAAAAGGCAAATAACGGCTTCCAAATTTCTGATCGCGTGCATCGATTCCCCGATTCATGATTCTCCTTTGCAGGCGGGGAGTTGTTAAGGCAGGAATCTGGAATCGTTCAGTTTTTGCTTTCCCGATTGTGCACTAGCTATTTTTCGTACCGAAGGTGTTTCACGGTGATTCCGTTATTGATCAGCTGCTTCAGCGAATCAATGCCGACTCTTAAATGCCTCTCTACAAAACGTTGCGTGACCGTGAGATCGCTGGCTTCCGTTTTGACGCCTTCAGGAACCATCGGTTGATCTGAAACCAATAGCAGCGCGCCGGCGGGAATCTTGTTGTGAAACGCGGTAGTGAAAATGGTTGCTGTTTCCATATCAATGGCATAAGCGCGGATCTTTTTCAGGTACTCTTTGAACTCTTCATCCCATTCCCAAACCCGACGGTTCGTGGTGTAGACAGTTCCGGTCCAGTAATCGTGTCCATAGTCGCGAATTGTGGTTGAGATTGCTTTTTGTAGCGCAAAGGCCGGCAACGCCGGGACCTCGGGAGGAAAGTAGTCGTTCGATGTTCCTTCACCGCGAATGGCAGCAATCGGAAGGATGAGATCGCCGATGAGATTTTTTTTCAATCCGCCGCACTTGCCCAGAAACAGCGCGCCTTTCGGGCTTATGGCACTCAGGCAATCGATCACAGTTGCAGCATTTGGACTGCCCATTCCGAAATTGATGATCGTTATCCCTTCGGCCGTCGCGCTTCTCATCGGCCGGTCGAGCCCGTTGACAGGAACGTTATGCCATTCCGCAAATGCCTTCACGTAATTGTCGAAGTTGGTCAACAAAATATATTCGCCAAATAATTTCAGTGCCTGCCCGGTATACCGCGGTAACCAGTTCTCGACAATTTCCTGTTTTGTTTTCATACGCCTTTAATTGCTAATTCTCTTCCTGGCCTTACATGAGAATTTACCGGGTCTTCTGTCTCTCTGCTGGAAAATTTCCTAGCTTTCGGACTTCAAGCCATATGCACAAGCTGAATCTTCCCGAATTTGAGTATAGTCTCAGGAAAGCAGATGACAAAGTATGGATTTTTGATGTCATACGAAAAAAATTCCTGGTACTCACCCCTGAAGAGTGGGTCCGCCAGCATTTTGTGCACTATTTGATTTCGGAGCTCAGGTACCCGAAATCGCTGATCAAACTTGAAGGGGGTCTTAAATACAATTCCCTCAGCAAACGGTCGGACATTGTGGTGTTCGACAGGACCGGCATTCCATGGATGATTGTCGAGTGTAAGTCGCCGGATCAAAAAATCAGCGAGAATATTTTACATCAGGCTTCCGTTTACAATTCCACCCTGAAAGCAAAATACCTGGCCATTACCAACGGGTTGAAACACTACTGTTGTTGTGTGAACTGGGAGCTTCGAAAGACTGAACTGATGACTGTTTTACCCTCTTTTGGAGGATAAGTCTGCACGAAGCCGACCCTCGTTAAAGAAATTTCTTGACATCTGTATAACCGAGTCCGAAGGCATCGGCCACGGCTTTGTAAACAACCTGTCCCTGGATCATATTCAGGCCATTTCTTAGCTCGGTGCTGTCAGCGCACGCTTTTTTCCAGCCCTCGTTGGCGAGCCGGATCGCGTAAGGCAACGTGGCATTGGTCAGGGCAAGCGTAGACGTGTATGGCACCGCGCCCGGCATGTTCGCCACGCAGTAGTGTACAACATCGTCGATGATGTAAGTAGGGTTCTCGTGCGTGGTCGGTTTGCAGGTTTCAATACAACCGCCCTGGTCGACCGCTACATCCACAAGCACTGTGCCGGGGCGCATTGTCTTCAGCATATCCCGTGTGATCAGCTTGGGAGCCTTGGCACCAGGGATCAACACTCCCCCTATAATCAGATCATGATCCTTCACCATTTCACGGATGCTGTATTCATTGGAAACCATTGTATGGACATTTTTCGGCATCACGTCATCCAGATAACGCAACCTTGTGAGATTTACATCCATGATCGTAACATCCGCGCCCATACCTGCGGCAATTTTTGCGGCATTGCTTCCGACTATTCCCCCGCCGAGCACAAGCACTTTCGCAGGTTTTACACCAGGAACTCCGCCAAGGAGAATTCCTCTTCCTTTCAATGGTTTTTCCAGATATTTCGCCCCCTCCTGGATTGACATCCTCCCCGCGACTTCTGACATCGGGATCAGCAACGGAAGACTGCCATCGGATCGTTCAACAGTTTCATACGCAAGGCAGACAGCGCCACTGTCGATCATGGCGCGTGTCAAAGGTTCGTAAGAGGCAAAATGAAAGTATGTAAAAACAAGCTGATCTTTTTTGATGAGTTTGTATTCCTGCTCGATTGGTTCTTTGACCTTGATGATCATTTCGGCTAGCGAAAAAATTTCCGCAGCTTCTGCTACCACCCGGGCACCCGCCATCTGATACTGATCATCCGGAAAACCGCTTCCGGCTCCCGCAGATGCCTGAACATAAACTGTATGTCCGCGCTTCACAAGTTCCTGCGTTCCGGCAGGAGTAATCGCTACACGGTTTTCGTTGTTTTTTATTTCTTTTGGAACACCAATAATCATAATTCAATCGATTTAGAGGCTGCAAATATAGGATTTTACCGATATGATTTTTAGCGGCCATGAAGGAGTTGATAACTTCGAAATAATCAGCGGCCAAACAAGGTTCAATGCCCGATAAATTCTGGATTATTTAAAAAAACTGAATAATTATTTCGGTCGAAAAAGGCATTTTTGAAAGGAAGTCGGTAATGTCTATTTTTGAACTCGAACGACTGAAAACGATTCCAGGCCAAAAGTTTAAGCGGTGATCAAAGAAGCGAAAATCAAATATTCTCAGGCGAAAATAAAGGAGATACTCGCTGACTATCGCCTGGCCGTCGAAAGCAGGGAAGCCAGTATTCTCGGCCGGAAAGAGGTTTTTATGGGCAAGGCGAAATTTGGAATCTTCGGCGACGGCAAGGAGGTTGCCCAGATCGCGATGGCGAAGGTGTTTCGAAATGGTGATTTCCGCTCAGGGTATTACCGTGATCAGACTTTTATGTTCGCCATCGGGCAGCTCACGGCACAGCAGTACTTCGCACAACTTTACGCGCACACAAACGTTGAAGCCGACCCCGCATCTGCGGGACGCCTGATGACCGGACATTATGCAACCCGTTTGCTTGATGAGCAGGGAAAGCTAAAACCACTGACCGAATTAAAGAACAGCAGTTGTGATATTTCACCGACGGCGGCTCAAATGCCAAGGTTGCTCGGACTCGCTTATGCGTCAAAACTTTTCAGGGAAAATACTTTATTAAAAAATTATTCAACCCTTTCGGTGAATGGTAACGAAGTTGCTTTTGGTACGATCGGCAATGCGTCGACTTCTGAGGGTATGTTCTTCGAAGCGCTCAACGCCGCTGGGGTACTCCAGGTACCCTTGCTGATGTCTGTCTGGGATGATGGTTACGGTATTTCGGTTCCCCAGGAGTTTCACACAACCAAGGGAAGCATATCAAAAGCGCTTGCAGGATTGCAACGAACAGCCACCGAGAAGGGGTTTGAGATCTTTGTCGCGCGGGGCTGGAATTATGTTGAGCTCATCGATACATATCAACGCGCGGAACAGCTTTGTCGCGAGGAACACGTGCCGGTCCTGATCCATGTGACTGAAATGACCCAACCTCAGGGACATTCAACGTCCGGGTCGCATGAGCGATATAAAACCAAAGAGCGATTGGAGTGGGAAACTGCAAATGATTGTATTCGCAAAATGCGCGAATGGATCATCAATGAGGTATTGGTGCTGCCCGAAGAACTTGAATTTATTGAGAAAGAGGCGAAATCATCCGCAAAACTGGCAAAAGACCGCGCGTGGAAAGCGTTTACGGACGATATCAAAAAAGATCAGCAAGTCGTTACAAAACTGCTGGTCCAGGCGGAAAAAGAAAGCGCTCAGGCTTCAGCACTGGAGGATATCCGGATCGACCTGATCAAGACCATCAATCCCACCCGTTTGGAAACCATGCGCGCTGCGCGCAAAGCCGTTCATCTGCTTCGCACGGAAAATGTTCCGGCGCGGCAGGCGCTGGTCGAATGGGTAAGAAATGCAAATGAGGATAACTATAAAAGGTACAGTTCGCATTTGTATTCTCAGTCCGATGAATCGGCCTTGAAAGTTGAAAGGGTAGATCCGGTATTTACAGAGAATTCTTCCATTGTAGATGGACGCGAAGTCCTGCAGCATTGTTTTGATGCCGCGTTATCGCGCGATCCGCGAGTACTCGCTTTCGGAGAAGATGTCGGGAAGATTGGCGATGTAAACCAGGGCTTTGCGGGACTGCAGCAGAAGCATGGCGAGTTGCGTGTAACGGATACGAGCATCCGGGAGTGCACCATTGTCGGGCAGGGGATCGGTCTGGCTATGCGCGGATTAAAACCCATTGCTGAGATCCAGTACCTCGATTACTTCATTTATGCATTGCAGACACTATCTGACGATCTTGCAACCCTTCAATACAGAACCAAGGGTGGACAAAAAGCGCCTTTGATTGTCCGCACCCGGGGCCATCGCCTCGAAGGCGTGTGGCACGCCGGCTCTCCAATAGGAATGATCCTTCATAGCTTGAGAGGTATGTATCTGATCGTACCCCGTAACATGACCCAGGCGGCTGGATTTTATAATACAATGCTGAGATCCGATGATCCGGCGGTGATCATTGAATGTTTGAATGGATATCGGTTAAAGGAGCGGCTGCCGGACAACATAGATAGCTTCACGGTACCGCTGGGCGTTCCGGAAACGCTGAAGGAAGGAACGGACGTCACTGTCGTCACCTACGGGTCGATGTGCCGTGTCGTCCTGGAAACGGCACAGTCGCTCGAGAAAGCAGGTATATCCGTTGAGGTGATCGACGTTCAAACCCTATTGCCTTTTGACATCCATCACACAATTGCCGAGTCATTGAAAAAGACCAACCGAGTCGTTTTTGCGGATGAGGATGTGCCTGGCGGAGCAACCTCTTACATGATGCAGCAGGTTCTTGAAGTTCAGGAGGGTTACAAACATCTTGATTCCAAGCCTGTGACGATCACTGCAAAGGAGCACCGGCCGGCCTATGCTTCCGACGGCGATTATTTCACGAAGCCAAATACGGAAGATATTTTCGAAAAGGTTTACGAACTGATGCGCGAAGTCGATCCGCAGAAATTTCCCGCCTTATTTTAACCGCATCTTCTGATTGACACCAGCGTGAAGTCACCGGTTTCGATGACGTTGCTTTTATTGAGTTTTCTGTCTTTGATCTGCACGCGGAGTTTTATGGTTTTACCGCCAAAGAGGATTTGAAAGCCGCGTGATTCCATGCTGTACTTCAAAGTTCCATCAAGGGCCGTATTTGTTTCTGAGAGAAAGGGAAAACGTCCATCGTATGTGGAGCATCGCTCTTCCCGCCAATCGTATTCTTCATACCGCAGGGCCGGGTTTGGATTGTTCGGATCGACAAGGACAAGAAAATCAACTTCAATGTTGTAATGATTCGGATTGCTGACATGATACAACGTATCCGTGATCAGGTAAAAAGTACCACTTTGGTTTGTCAGGGTGTCCGCGAACTTTGAGAATTCATCAAGCACGGCGATATCGTCGTCTTCAAGAACAAAATCCCGATAGGCGAAATCTTTGCAGTTGTAAGGAGGAATCAAGCTTGTATACAGCGGATTTTTTCTCGTGCGTGGAAATACAAGGTCACCGGCGTTCGGGTCGGCAATATTAAAAACATCGACGAAGGTCGTACCGCCTGGTCCGGTGATCTGACCGGCTTCCACTTCGAGCTTGCCGAATGTTCCATCGACATTCTGAAAAAAATCGGCATAATGGTATGGGGTTGAGGAATATCGTGGATCCTGCGCGTCAAGACCAAGATCGCCGTCGCCGTCCTTAAACTTTATGTACAGGTTGAGTGTATCGGGCGTTGAACTGTCCGCCACATCACAAAAAGCAATATCTTGAAACACGATTTCAGGAATTTCCGGGAACTCCGGCGGGTCAAAGCATGATCCGGTGAGGATTGTAAAAAATGCCAGGATCGCCAAACCCCTAAGTAGCTTCATGTTTATGTTTTAAGGTTTTCAAATTAGTAACGCTTGGATACTTTCGAAAGTTTTAAATCACAATTGTACACGGTAAACGCCGGGACTTTCGACAATATTGCCCTCGATTTGTTCTCATTTCAGGCCAGAAATAATCCTGTATACAACGCATGGGTATCAAATCTCGGGATATCGCGCGCCGATGTCACCCGCGTGGCTGATATCCCTTTTATGCCCATTTCTTTTTTCAAGCAGCATAGCATAAAATCTGGTGCCTGGAAGGAGGAGGTCGTCTTCTCGAGCAGCGGCACCACCGGGATCGCGACCAGCACACATCATGTTCGCGACCTTTCGTTTTACCTTGAACATGCGGAAAAATGCTTTAATTATTTTTTTGGACCTGTAAACCAGTATCATTTCCTGGGCTTGCTTCCCTCTTACCTGGAACGCAAGAATTCCTCCCTGGTGGCCATGATCGATTATTTTATCCGAAAATCCAATGTTAATCCTTCGGGATTTTACCTGCAGGATACGTACAAATTACTGTCCGATATAGAAACCATTCGCAAAAGGAATGGCAAAATCGTCCTTTTCGGAGTCACCTTCGCGCTTTTGGACCTCGTTGAAAAAACAGGTGCCGATCTTTCCGGATGTATTGTGATCGAAACCGGAGGCATGAAGGGACGTCGGCGCGAAATAACGCGGGCAGAGCTTCATTCGGTTTTAAGGAAGGGACTGAATGTGGGCGCGATTTATTCCGAGTATGGCATGACTGAGTTGCTATCGCAGGCTTATACCAGGGGTGAGGAACGTTTTTTTTCTCCTCCCTGGATGAAAATTATGGGAAGGGATCTGACAGACCCGTTCAAAAAGGGGTTACTTGGCGAAACAGCAGGGATTAATGTCATCGACCTTGCAAACCGGGACTCGGTTGGCTTTATTGAGACTGAAGATCTCGGAAAAGTCTATTCTGACGGCTCATTTGAGGTTTTAGGCAGGGTTGATAATTCCGATATCCGGGGATGCAGTTTGCTGATAACCTAGCGAAAATGCGCTGGGCTACAGTCTGTTGGGTTTGTTTTCTTCTCAAAGAATTATATTTTTGTTATAACTAAAGCCGATGAACTCCATGAAAAAGATTTTTACGCTCGTTATACTCGCCGGAATAATCAGTGCTTGCAGCCAGTATACGTGTCCAACGTACAGCAAGAAGGAAGCTCCGAAGAAATCGGTGACGGTGAAGAGGATCTAGTTCCTGCTAAAGGTACTTCTCGACATCCTGTGGCGAAATTTCATCGCTGCTCATAATTACCAGCCGTTCAACCACATTCCGCAATTCCCGAATATTTCCGGTCCAGTTGTGATTTTGAAGCGCAGTTAAAGCTTTGATGTCAATCGATTTCTTTTTCGCGCCATATTCTTCAGCAATGTCATCCAGGAACTTGTCGACCAGCAATGGAATATCATCGCGTCTTTCGTTCAGACCAGGGACCTTGATCAGGATGACGCTTAACCGGTGATACAGGTCTTCACGGAATCGGTTCTGCTCAATTTCTTTTCGTAAGTCTTTATTGGTTGCGGCCACAACCCTCACGTTAACAGACAATTCCTTATCACCGCCTACGCGGGTAATTTTTTGTTCCTGCAGGGCGCGCAGAACTTTTGCCTGTGCCGAAAGACTCATGTCGCCGATTTCGTCCAGGAACAAGGTGCCCCCTTCCGCGAGCTCAAACTTTCCAATACGCTGCTTGATCGCAGACGTAAAAGAACCTTTCTCATGTCCGAACAGCTCGCTCTCGATAAGCTCCGAGGGGATGGCGGCACAGTTTACCTCCACCAGGGGGCCTGCGGCCCGTTTGCTGTTTTCATGCAGGGATTTTGCTACAAGCTCTTTCCCCGAACCATTGGGGCCCATGATAAGCACACGTGCATCCGTCGGGGCGACCTTACTGATCATTTCCTGCAACTGCTTCATGACCGGGGATTCTCCGACCATCTCGTATTTCTTGTTGATCTTCTTTCGAAGTGTTTTTGTTTCCCGGATCAGCGTCGTCTTATCGAGTGCATTCCGCAGCGTGATTTCAAGTCTGCCGAGATCGAACGGTTTCTGAAGAAAATCAAACGCGCCTTTCTTGACTGCTTCGACCGCGATATCAATATTGCCATGAGCCGAGATGACGACGAAGTTGGCGGGGATTCCTTCCGCTTTCGCTTTTTCCAATACTTCGAGTCCGTCCATTTTGGGCATTTTGATGTCGCAGATACACAGGTCGTAAATGCCCAGTTCAAGTTTTTTATAACCCTCCACGCCATCTCCCGCTTCATCCACGTCATGATTCTTGTCCTGCAGGATCTCTTTCAGAATTGCGCGTATTTTGGAGTCGTCTTCAATTACAAGGATTTTGGCCATTGGGAAAAAATTAGCGAGGCTAAAATACGGCAATAAAATCAGTAATCGGTAGTCAGTGGTCTGTGACTCGTTTCAAATTCGTTCCAGCAGGGTACAGAATGAAAAACCATCCATGCAAAATTGAAAAGGCGGATTGACGGAAATCACTTTTCACGGACAAATAAAAAAACCTTCCCGGATGGCTGCCCAGGAAGGTTTAAAATAAAAGCAAGTCTGTAAGCCGGGTTCTGTTCCGCCGAGACGGTCCCTATCATTTATCTCGTCCCGGTTTCACAACCGGGATCTAGCAGTCTACCCGCTCCGATAGTCCCGACGAATCAGGACGATGAACGAGCAGTTCTTTGATCGGAGCCTATTTGACCTTTCAACTCGTAAGGTTTACCATGCCCCCTCCATTGCTGGAAGGGCGGTGAGCTCTTACCTCACCTTTTCACCTTTTCCCCGCCAGGAAACCGGGCAGAGGTAGTTTGTTTTCTGTGGCACTGTCTGTCCCCCGACCCTTAATGGCCAGGGGCCTTCCCGTTAGGAAGTACGATGCTCTATGTTGCCCGGACTTTCCTCACCCCGAATGAACAGGGAGCGATAAGGCAACTTACTTTCTGTAAAAATACAGTTTCAAGCTCAAATAGGTTCAAAAAAAACCACCAGCCTTCAGGCCGGTGGCGAACGAGGTACATCTCTTTCCCGTCTTAATGGATATCCTGACCGGTCAGCTTGTCTTCATAGTGGTCAGCCAGCTGAGCGACTTCCTGGATCATTTCCTTCAATTGTTCTTCGGACGTCGAATTAGCGAGACACGAAGCTTCAACTTTCAAATAACCATCCTCAAGCACGAACTTGCTATAATCAAAGTTCCCGTTTTGTTCCAACAGGGATTTCAGGTCCATACTTGCGCGAAACTCGCACACTTTCGACGTGAAAATGGCTTGGTCTCTTCCGGAAACGGGGCTCTTTTGTGTTACCGCAAGCACCGTTTGGAACCGGCTTTTATCCAGCGGAACTACAATGACAGATTTCGTGTGATCGTAATCCGTGTATTGTCCACCAATCTGGTCTGCATATTTCTTTAGCGTATTGGTCACGTTCATAGGCGTATTATTTTAGGTCAGGTTTTGAAGTTAAGAAATCTGCCCGCGATTGTGAATGAGAATGCGAAAAATATTTAAAAGTACAGTATGTGGAATTTTGCCGACTGCCGGGACAATTCGAGGGTGGGGGCCGGGATTTTGACCATATTACCCAGGAAAAGAAGGGCTTTAACGGCTTTTGACCGCGTTTTAATGCTCGTTAGGTCAAAGTCGAGTGCGATGTAATACTGCCGGTTCGGCTGCAGGTCATTCTCGTGATTCTGGTAGTCTCTGCCATAAAGCATCTCCTCCGCGCCATATCCGAAGGCGATGTTCAGCCATTTCGGGAATGAAATGAATTTGTCGGTATCCAGCGACAGCCAATAGGTCTGACCGTTATAGTCCTTCAATATTCTGCTGACCGCATTGTCGCCGAGCATCTCTGGTCGTTTGGCGGCAAGATCCGTATGATGCGCGGAAAACTTCGGATAGATCCGGACTTCATTCCATAAATTTTTTTGTGCGATAAAAAAAGCCGCTCCCCCAGCATTGGCTATCAGGTCGCCGGGAGACGCTCCATAAGCTTTTGAATAACCGTCGAGAATTTCGACAGGCAGCAAGACGCCAAAAGCGGTCAACGCTCCATACAGGTTTGACTTGCGTTCCTGCAATCCCGCCCACTTCAGGGCATTCGAGGATCCGTAACTGAGGTAAAAGGCAGAAAGGAAATGACCTGCCTTATCGACTTGTTTCCACTCGGCATTGTCATTAAAGAATCTGAATGACTGATGCCCGGTGTCTTTATACCAAAGCGCATACAAGCCTGCAACGGAGACACCATATGCTGCCGAGGCTCCAACCAGAAGCCCTGTCAGCCGCGCCTTATCCGGGCGATTCGTTCGTAAGGGCAGCGTGTCCTGAGCCCAGGTCGGAAAGATTGGCAGCAGCAGCAGGATATTCAATAAACGAAACATGCTGGTGTTAATTGGTACCGTCATCATCTACGCGTGTTGCCTCTTTGTTGGCATCGATGTCTGAATCCTGCTGTTGTTGTTTTCTTCTTTTGCGTGCAGCGATCCAAAGGTCTTTTAATTCATTGAAGCTTTGCATGTACGTGATACTGGCCCCGGTTGTCATCGAATTCTGAGCACCAATGGAGTTGAGAATCGGGTTGATGTTCGTGCGGTTATACATCTTAACGCGGAAGATGCCATCCGCCGTCAATAGATATTCAACGGTCCAGTCACCCGCCAGGCTGGCAAGCGTATTTTGTTGCTGATCGGGATCCTGTACACCGTTCTGGCTGCCGTAAAAAGTTTGGGCATCACGTACGAAACGCCACCGCCCGTTCGGGGTGGTATAGGCGATTCTTACCTGGAAGACGTTAAATGCGTCGTTATCAAAAGTGCTGAGGTCAACATCAATTTCAAGATTTTCATCCACCTGGCTTGCCCAGTTGCTGAGCTGGTTCGAGAGCAGCTCGCTCACGCTGTTTGCGAGTGAGCCGCTTGTGTTGAAGGATTCGGGAGGAGAAAATCTTCGCAGGACGATCAGGCTGAACACCTGACGGTATAATTCCTGTTCATCCATTTTGTTCTTAAAAGCCTGGAATTCGAAAGCAAGCCGGACAGGGGCGGGCTCTCCTTCGATGATAACGGTTTGCGGAAGATCTTTGGCAACGATGTCAAATTTCAGGTCCGGCGTTAGCATCGGCCCTTCCAGGTTCAATAACACCTGCACCGGATATTTTCTCCTCATCTGCGGATGGTTGACGAGCGATAGATCCGACAACACGGCACCCAGAGAAGCATTTTGATTATAAGACGCGGCGATGTCGAGTATGCCGCCGTAGGGATCGCCGTACCAGTTGATGCGACTGCCCTTATTGATGACAAAGTCTTTGTTGATGATATCGTACAGGGTGAAGTTGTACCAGCCTTCGGTAAATTCGAACGGGCCAAACATATTGAATTCGCCATTCGTGTTCAGTTGAAGCTGCAGGTCGCCGAAACCTCTTCCACGGATAATGTCTCCCGCTTTGATATCAAATATGATTTCGCAATAAGCATCAGGTGTAACTGCGAGGTTGAAGTCCATACTTATGCCCGTCAGGTCGATTTTGCTGCTGATGCTGGTCTTTAAAGATTCGCGGAATGTCGAGTCATTAAAACTGACAAATTTGATAAAGTCCTTTTTCTCAACTTCAGCGGTGCCTTCGATCGGGATGAATATTCTCGTGTTCCGGTCGGTGCGCGCATTCGCGGTGATCTTTAGATTCGATATCGGGCCAAAGAGGTTCAGATCGCCTGTCGCATAGCCCTGGCCGTAAAAAAGGCTGTTATCCTTGGACGTGGTGTTGAGCACCTGAAAATTTTGAAACGCCGCTTCCAGGTTGATACGCATGCTGAAAAAATTGTCATGCGTGATCCTGCCATTGAGTTTCGCGCGGTTGTCAAAGATGTCGGACATCTCGATGTTCTTGAAATAAATCGAATGCGGCGAAAGTCCGACAATTCCTGTGTAACGATACGTTGTCTTCAGATAGTTGACGGTAAGGATTCCATCGGTCACTTCGCCTTCGCCGTCGATGGCGGGTTTTTGAATTGTTCCTCCGATCCTGAAATCGCCGGTGACCGTTCCGCCGATGTTGTTGAAAATATCCTCCAGGAATGGCTCGAGAATTCTCAGGTTCGCGTTCTGCAATTTAGCCACGGCGTTCAACGGACTAGACTCGTGCGCGGGATTGTAAAACCCGGCCACGTCAACAATCCGTTTGCCGTTTCTGTCGACAAAGAAGTTCAGGACAAATTTTTTCTCCAGCGTATCCCATTGGTTCCGTCCGCTCACATCGCCAATAAGAAACTTATCGATTGTCAGACTGTCGATGTTGAGTTCGTTTTGAATATATGGATTTGTGTAGTAATTGTGAATATCAAAAACTGCGTCAAGGGTACCCGAAAAATCGCGGCCGGTAACAACATTCAGCGATGCGAGATCGAAGTTCTTTACCTGCAGGGAAAGTCTTTTGGAGGGATCGGGTGATATCATCCCGTTGGCAGCGATGACCTGGTGACCCTGGCTCAATACGAGGTTGTGTATCCTGATGTTGCGTTTATTAATCGAGATGAGATTCTCCGGATTGAATTCCCACGACTTCTCGAGCACGTTGACCGCAGACTGACCGAACTTGATGCGCGTGCTGTCGCGCAGAAAGTCAACCATGCCATTGAGACGAACGTAATTCGACCGGCCGTCCTGGTCGGCGTCAAAGCTGAAATCGATATGATTTTTGTTCCAGATGGCCTCAGCCATGAGATTTTTGGTCCGGAATGAAGGCGAAAGTGTCTGCTTTTCGGAGTTCAAGAATCCCATCGCCAGAACACTTGTGCTATCGGAGATTTTCGATGCTGTTAGTTCTATGTCGGAATTCAGATAAAGCGACTTGTTATACCGCACCGAATCCAGATGCGTATACAGCTGAAGAATCGATGTATAGCCACTGGTGAAATTACCCTCAATCGATGTTTTGTCCGATAAGGACAGGTCGACATTCAAAAGCTTCACCACGGGGTCTGCATCCTTGATCGTTATCCCGAAATTTGCCTGATATGATTTGGGGTGACGCACCTTGGCCGAGTAATATTCAGCAATCGCCTGTTTATCGTTTTGAATATTCAGCGCCATCTCATGCACGAGCCGCTCCATGTCCCTGGAGATATCCGACAAAAGGAAATTACCTTTCATTTCAGCGTCGACCAAAGTTGTCTGGAGTGAAACACGTCGCTGGCCGAGGGACCGTTCCGCGCTGACAAAAATATCCTTTAAGGTGAGCCATTTATCATTGTAACGGATCTGGAAATCGGATAACATGGCTTTTCCCACCAGGCTATCGATATGAAGTCCCCTGATGTTGACGTCGACACGGGTATGAAGGAAGAGTTCTTTTTTCGTCAGGTGCAGGTTGTGAAGGTAAGCCGTATCCAGCTGCGCCTCCATTTTTATTACGTTAAATCCGTGGCGAAGGTCAATCGAACCTTTTGCCGTGAACTGAAGGTTCGGATCATTGATCTTGAAGAAACCATTGAATAATTGGGAGGCGAAACGCGCATTCGTGCTGATATTTTTATAATCATAGTTCCGTAGTCCGATGGAGCTCACCTTCCCATTAAGCATAAAGTCAGCAGTCTTTACCGTTAATCCCGATCCCCTGATATTACCGCTGAGGTTGACATGCTGGAAATTGATGGTGTCATTAAGGTAGCGCCCGAGGTTAAAATCGAAAAGGGCGAGTTTTCCGCTGTAAACTGACTTGTCAAAGTCCTTTTCATTTACCTTGAAATTGATGTCTGAGGTGATGCGGCCAAGCTGGCCGTCAAATTCTCCTTTCGCAACAAAGTCGGAAGGGTATCCCAAAAATTCTCCATCAAGATGGACACGGCCCATCGGCAACAGCCTGCTAAGTATCTTGTCGCTGAAAAGGAATGCGATATCCTGAAAATGAAGTCTTGAGTTTTTGAGTTTTAGCAGGATGAATGTTTCATCGATATCCGGCAAGCCGTCCATATCCAGTGATCCGCGGAGAATGGTGCGGCCGGTGCCAACCTCCATGCTGGATAATTTGAATTTATTCACGCGCCCGTTGAATTCGCCACTGAGGTAGACCGGTTCTGTCAACCTTGACGCCTGAGGTGCAAAGAGCGCCAGGTCCTGCGGGCGGATGATCGTGTTCTTGAGGTTCGCATGTATTTTGACATTCGGAATAAAATCACTCAGCTGTCGCTGACCGTCAAAAGTGAAAATAATTGTGTCGGATATGATACTTTCGCCCGCCCGCAAATTCAGACCAATGAATTCCATGGAATTCTGGCTGAGCCGGAAGAATGTCGACAATTCACGGATTGGAAATTTAGTGACCGCGTCGGTGGCAACCAATGTTTTGACCCTGAACTGAGTGGTGTCGCCCACGATGAGGAAGTTCTGTAACTGGCTTTCCTCGATGTTAACTGTAAACTGGTTATAATTGAACCCCGTTTTTACCGAGTCACGCTGCTGATCGACGTACGAAAAACGGCTTTCTACCAGGACGGCCTCGCCGATATTGATCCGGGACGATCTGCCCGTGCCGGAGCCGCCGTACCGTTCATTGATCCGGTGTATGAAAACGTTGATGTTCAGATTCCGGCTGGTATCGCTTTCCTGGATCTTGGTGAGATATACCTGGGCGTTTTCAAGATAGATCCCATCGATGTTGATGTCACTTTCTTCGAAAAGGTTCTTTAGCTTAAAATTGATCAGGACTTTCTCGGCCCCGATCATCCGGTTGTTTTCAGGGTCGTAAATGCTGACACGGTCCAGAGAAAGCCGGTCAAACCAAAGCAGTTCAAAACCATCAATCGTGGTCTTGAAGCCCACCACATTGGAGAATGATTTTAAGTAGCGTTTTATGAGGTATTCCTGAACCGCGGGTATCTGGAGAACAAGGAAAACCGCTATCACCAGGAACGTTCCGCCCGTGATGGTATACGTCAATATCTTCCGAATCCTATTTTTAATAACTTGCAAGTTCATTTTTCAACACATGCGGCCCAACATCCTTGCGATAGAGTCTTCCTGCGACGAAACCTCTGCTTCGATAATAAGCAACGGCAAGGTACTCAATAATATTATCGCCTCACAGGCAGTCCATCGAAAATACGGTGGTGTTGTACCCGAGTTAGCATCGCGGGCGCACCAGGAAAACATCGTTGCCGTTGTTGACGAAGCCATCAACAGTTCGGGCGTTTCACGGGCGGATTTAAACGCGATCGGCTTTACACGTGGGCCCGGACTGATTGGGTCATTACTGGTTGGGGTATCGTTTGCAAAAGGGCTTTCGATCGCCCTGGGTATTCCACTCATCGATGTCAACCATATGCAGGCACACGTCCTGGCTCATTTTATCGAAGATCCGAAACCGGAATTTCCGTTTCTGTGCCTGACGGTCAGTGGTGGACACACACAAATCGTGCTAGTTAACGATTATCTGGAAATGGAAGTGATAGGTCAAACGCAGGACGACGCCGTCGGTGAGGCTTTTGACAAGGCAGCCAAAATCATGGATCTGCCTTATCCGGGAGGACCACTCATCGATCAATATGCCCAAAAAGGTAATCCGAAAAAATACCGGTTTCCAGACTCGAATATGCCGGGTCTTGATTTCTCTTTCAGCGGCGTGAAAACTGCATTCCTTTACTTTTTACGTGATGAAATAAAGAAAAACCCGCAATTTATTTCGGAAAATATTAACGATATATGTGCCAGCCTTCAGCATCACCTGGTCTATATGCTGATGAGCCGACTGACCCGTGCCAGCGAGCAAACGGGTATCAAACAGATTGCGATCGCCGGTGGTGTTTCAGCAAATTCCGAACTGAGAAAACAGGTGGCTGCAATTGGAAAACGAGAGGGATGGGATGTATTTGTTCCCGCATTTCAGTACTGTACCGACAACGCAGCCATGATCGCCATGGCGGCCCATTATAAATATCTTGCCGGACAATTTTCGGCCCTCGACGTAACACCGCTGGCGCGGATGCCGATATAAAATAATTATGAAGCAGCTGTTCAAGGTTGGTGACAAAAAAGAATACACCCGAACGGTGACCGCCGCTGATTTTGCGGGCTTTAATGGAGAAATTGTCCACCCTGTTTGTGCGACATTCTCTCTTGCGCGCGACATTGAATGGACAACGCGCCAGTTTGTGCTTGAGATGCGCGAGGACGATGAGGAAGGTATTGGTACCTTTATCACGATCGAACACCTGGCCCCGGCCTTCGAAGGTGACAGGATCGTTTATAGCGGTTACATCGACCACATAGAAGGCAATGAACTGATATGCACGGTGGACGCCAGGGTCGGGGACCGGCTGGTGGCGCGGGCGACAACGGGTCAAAAAATTTTCAAACGTGAGAAAATAAAAAAGCTTTTTGAAAAGAAATGAGCAAGCAACGCTTTTCCAATAACATCAATATAAAGAACCGGCAGGCATCCTATGAATACGAGCTGCTTGACAAATACACGGCCGGCGTTGTCCTGACCGGCACCGAGATCAAATCCATCCGCGAAGGAAAAGTGAACCTTCAGGATGGGTATTGTTATTTCAACAACGGTGAGCTGTTCATGAAGGGTGTAAGCATCACCGCTTATGCCCAGGGTACGCATTACAACCACGAGCCCACACGTGAAAGAAAACTGCTGCTGAAAAGGTCTGAATTAAAGAAGATTGAAAGCCGGGTTGAGGAAAAAGGATTGACCCTGGTACCCTTGCGGCTTTTCATCAACGACCGGGGTTTTGCAAAAGTCGAGATTGCGCTGGGCCGGGGAAAGAAGCTCCACGATAAACGCGACAGCATCAAGGAACGCGAGGCCAAACGCGAACTTGACAGGATGAAAATATGAAGTATCTTCGCCAAATTTTTTCTTGAGCTTTGTCATGGAAATCATTGACTTCGGCGTATGTCGTTTAAGCGTGGTCCCGGTTCGAAAGGACCCTTCGCATCAGTCGGAGCTTGTTACACAGTTGCTGTTCGGAGATCATTACGAAGTGCTTGAGAGGACTTCCGACAAAAAGTGGCTGAGGATCAGGGTCCATTTTGATCATTATGAGGGTTGGATCAGTGCAGCGCAACATCATCCCGTATCAAAGGAATACTACGAATACATTGGTCGCGCTGAATTCAAGATCACAACCGATATTACATCCAGCCTCTTGTATAACAAGGCGCCCTTGCCCATTCTGATGGGAAGTATTATCCCGATCTCGTCGGCCGAATTATTCAAAATGGAAGAGCAATTTGCTTTTAATGGGGAATCCAAAAGCCTTGGAACGAAGCGGGAGTTCGACTTTATCAAAGGTATTGCATCGAAATACCTGAACGCCCCTTATTTGTGGGGAGGAAAAAACCCTTTCGGAATTGACTGTTCCGGCTTTGTGCAAATGGTTTTTAAAATTGCCGGTTACTGGTTATTCCGAGACGCATGGCAGCAGGCCAATCAGGGAAAGGCCGTGAAATCCTATGATCAGATCCTGCCAGGTGACCTTGCTTTTTTTCATAATGCCGAGAAAAAGATCACGCATACGGGTATCGTGCTCGACCGGGAACGGATCATTCATGCTTCGGGCCGGGTGCGTATCGATCACCTGAATGAGGAAGGAATATTGAACCTGGATACAAAAATCTACACCCATCATTTATCTCACATCCGCCGGATCCTGGCGTGAGAAAAATTTCTATCTCGATAAAGGAGTCCTTTTTTTGTTGAAAGTTTGGTTTTATATTAACATCAGCAAATCTATGTCTGTTGAGGTAGATGCTCGGTTATCAGCTGTTGGCAAAAAATTTTAACCGGAAAATTGTGAAAAAAGGCAAATATCGATGAATAGCAGGGTATTGGTTCTAAACCAGGATTTTAGTCCGCTGATGGTATGTTCTGTGGAACGCGCTTTTATTCTGGTGTATCTGAAAAAAAGCGAGATGGTTAGACCGGCGAACGGTCACAAGTTGCATTCTGTGACCCAATCCTTTCCAATGCCGTCCGTTATACGCCTTAACCGATATGTGAACGCCCCTTACAAGGGCGTTAATCTTACCCGGCAGAATATATTCAAACGCGACAACAATGAATGCCAGTACTGCGGCACACGCAAGGATCTTACCATCGACCACGTAACTCCAAAAGCAAGGGGAGGCCGGGATTCATGGACAAACCTGGTTACGGCGTGCAAAAAATGTAATGCTAAAAAAGGCGACTATACACCCGATGAAGCGAATATGTCTTTGAAAAGAAAGCCCTATAAACCATCCTATTCTATTTTTTTAAAAGATCATTTGAATGGCCAATCTGGCGAGTGGGATGTATATTTGAGTGATCACACGCACTAATCCTTTTAGTCCTCACATGTTCGAACTCACATCTAAGGTTGCTATCATTACCGGTGGAGGCAGTGGTATCGGAAAAGCCATTGCCGAACTTTTTGCAAAACACGGCGCGCAGGTACACATCCTCGAACTAAACGAAGCTTCCGCCGCAGCCACAGTTGACGCGATCAAGGCGAACGGCGCCCGGGCCTGGGGTTATTCCTGTAATGTGTCAGACCATCAGCAGACTGCCTCCGTTATCGGCGGGATAATTGGTATCGCCGGACGTCTCGACATCCTGGTCAACAGTGCAGGTATCGCCCACGTTGGAAAACTTGAAAATACCGGGCCGCAGGATTTTGAAAAAATTGTCAATGTCAATGTAAAAGGCGTGTACAACGTAATGCACGCGTGCATCCAACAATTCAAAAAGCAGCAAGGTGGTGTGATCCTGAACATCTGCTCGGTCGCGGCGTCGGTCGGCATACCCGATCGTTTCGCGTACTCGATGAGCAAAGGTGCTGTTCTCAGCATGACGCTGTCGGTGGCAAAAGACTATATCAGGGATAAGATCAGGTGCAACGCCATTTCGCCCGCGCGCATTCACACCGCCTTTGTTGATGGTTTTCTCAAGACGAATTACCCCGGGAAGGAGCAGGAGATGTTCGAAAAGTTATCACAGACACAACCCATGGGACGAATGGGGACTCCGGATGAAGTGGCAGCCCTTGCCTTATACCTTTGCTCTGACGAAGCATCCTTTATCACCGGTAGCGATTACCCCATCGACGGAGGGTTTTTAAAACTTAACACTTGAACCATTTAGCGCCAACATGAAATTACTTCGGTTCGGTGACCCGGGTGTGGAAAAACCCGGCATCATGGTCGATGGTCAGATCATCGACGTCTCAACTTTCACTAATGATTTTGACGAGCGTTTCTTCGAATCCGATGGCATTGACCGGCTGCGGAACTGGTATCAGACAAATCAGGATTCGCTGCCAAGAGTCAACGCCAATGCGAGACTCGGCGCCCCCTTTGCAAGGCCTTCCAAAATCATTTGTGTCGGACTCAACTACACGAAACATGCGCTGGAATCGAAGATGCCGATCCCGAAAGAGCCAATCATTTTTTTTAAGTCGACAACCGCGCTCTGCGGACCAAACGAAAACGTGATCATTCCAAAAAACAGTGTTAAAACCGACTGGGAAGTTGAACTTGCTGTGGTTATCGGAAAAAAAGCCCAGTATGTCAGTGAGGCCGATGCCATGGATCGTATTGCCGGCTTCTGTCTCCATAACGATTATAGTGAGCGCGAGTTCCAGCTGGAACGAAATGGACAATGGGTGAAAGGAAAAAGCTGTGACACTTTCGCGCCGATGGGTCCATACCTGGTGACTCCCGATGAAACAGGCGACTATAACAACCTGCACATGTGGCTCAGGGTGAACGGACAAATGATGCAGGACAATAATACCGACGATATGATCTTTGAAGTTCCTGCTCTCGTCAGCTATATCAGCCAATTCATGACATTGTTGCCAGGCGATGTAATTTCTACAGGAACTCCGGCCGGTGTAGGGTTGGGATTTAATCCGCCCGTCTATCTAAAACCGGGTGATATCGTTGAGCTTGGGATTGAAAAACTTGGCACGCAGAAACAAATCGCCAAAGCGTATACTGAAAAATAATAAACGGTCTGTGAACGTATGCTACATTGCATCCAAATTTCGGCGACACGATGACAATTGATTGCCATCAGCATTTCTGGCGATATGACCCCGAGCGGGATGGTTGGATTACCGCGGAAATGGGGGTCCTTAAAAGGGATTTCCTCCCGAATGATCTCGGCCATGTGCTGACATCCAACAGTATTCACGGATGTGTAAGTGTTCAGGCCGCACAATCAGATGCTGAAACTCATTTCCTGCTACAACTCGCCGAACGGAATGAATTCATAAAAGGCGTAGTCGGGTGGATCGACCTTCAACGGGACGACCTCGAGGAACAACTGGAGCATTGCTCCAAACTGCGGAAACTCAAGGGTTTTCGGCATGTGTTACAATCAGAGCCGAAAGGGTTTATGCTGAATCCAAAATTCATCCGTGGTCTTAAAAAATTAACTGCTTTTGGTTTTACATATGACTTGCTGATCTATCACCATCAGTTGGAAGAAGCATTGAAGTTACTTTCCGAAACTGCGAATGTCAAGATTGTCATTGATCACATGGCGAAACCCTCGATCAGAACACAGGAGAAAACACACTGGGAGCTTAATATGGCGGCTGCCGGATCTTTTGAAAATGTTTATTGCAAACTTTCGGGCATGGTGACTGAAGCGGACTGGCATCATTGGAAAACAGAGGACTTCTTCCCTTACCTCGATGAGGTGTTTGAAGTATTCGGACCAAAACGCGTCATGTACGGTTCCGATTGGCCTGTTTGTCTTCTTGCCGGAAGCTACGAAAGTCAGCTTGGGGTCGTGGCGAGTTACATCTCCGCATTGACGGAGGAAGAAAAGGAAAATGTGATGGGTAAAAATGCGGAAAGATTTTATAATCTTTATTAAATGGATCTTCACCTTCATGATAAGGTCATTTTGATCACCGGTGGCGCACGTGGCATCGGTGAAGGAATAACGTTGCAACTGGCCGCTGAAGGGGCCATCCCCGTTGTCATTGGCAAAGATGAAGCGGACAATAAAGCAGTACTCGAGAAAATCCATGGCAAAGGTTTTCAGGTGGTCGCCGAGTTGACAGACCCGGAACAATGCAGGAAAGCAGTATCGCAAGTGACAGATCAATTCGGACGAATAGATGGTCTCGTCAACAACGCGGGCGTCAATGATGGAATCAACCTGGAGAACGGCAGTTATGAAGGATTTATCTCGTCCATGCATAAAAATCTCGTGCATTATTATTTAATGGCTCATTTTGCATTGCCATCCTTAAAAAAGAGTAAAGGGTCGATTGTCAATATCAGTTCAAAAACAGCAGAAACGGGTCAGGGCGGAACATCGGCTTATGCGGCGGCAAACGGAGGAAGAAATGCGCTGACACGCGAATGGGCTGTTGAACTGCTGAAATATGGCATTCGCGTCAACGCGGTGATTGTCGCCGAGTGCTTTACACCGATGTATCAAAACTGGATTAAAACGTTGTCCGACCCCGACGGTGCCTTAAAAAAGATCAATGACCGGATACCGTTGGAGAAACGCATGACCACAGCGGAGGAAATTGCGAACATGGTTATATTTTTATTATCACAAAAGTCAAGTCATACAACCGGGCAGCTGATCCACGTGGATGGCGGGTATGTTCACCTCGACAGGGCAATCGGAAATTAATTTCATAATAATAACTTTATTCTAAATCAACTGATTCATGGCATTTGTAAAAACAGGAGAGCCCCAAATTACCCAAACCGTGGGAAGAAGGTCATATACGATCCCATTCATTCTTGTAACCAGTTTATTTTTCTTGTGGGGTATTGCGAATAGCCTTAACGGTACGCTGATCAAGCATTTTCAAACTGCGCTTGACCTGGTGCCCTGGCAGGCAGGCATTGTGGATTCGGCTTTTTATATCGGGTATTTTGTTATGGCCCTTCCCGCAGCGTTCCTCATGAATCGGATCGGATACAAGAAAGGGATATTGATCGGTTTGTTGCTGTACGCTATTGGTGCGTTCCTGTTTTATCCGGCGGCAGAGATGCGTGTTTATGGCTTTTTCCTTTTTGCCTTATTTGTGATCGCCTGCGGTCTGGCCTTTCTGGAAACGGCGGCGAATCCCTATGTGACTGTCCTGGGAAGTCCTTCCTCTGCCGATAGCCGTATTAATTTTGCACAATCGTTCAATGGATTGAGTATCATCTTTGCGCCTGTGATTGGCAGTCTTTTCATCTTTTCCAATAAAGAATATAACAATGAAATGCTGAATGCAATGCCGCTGGCCGAGTCGGAAGCGATCAGGATTGCGGAAGCAGAATCAGTTCAAATGCCCTACCTGATCATTGCAGGCGTGGTGCTGCTGGTGGCGGTTCTTTTTGCCATTACGCGCATGCCGGAGATCTCGTCGTCAGATGAGAAAAGCGCATCAGCAAAGGGAATCACACGCCATCGCCACCTGATGTTCGGAGTGGTCGCTCAATTTTTCTATGTTGGCGCCCAGGCATCGTTGTGGGGCTACTTTATCCAGTTTAAGTTGCATTATTCGCCGGTAGAAAATCTCGGGATTGTCAACTGGCTTTACCCGGTAAGGCCAGACATGACGCCGACGCAACTTGCGAGTTTTCACGCGTCGTTCGCGCTCGTACTTTTCATGATTGGCAGATTTGTCGGCACCTACCTCCTTACAAAATTCAACGCTCCGAAATTGTTGGCGACTTATGCCATTGCCTGTGTCACCCTGATCATATATGCGATTATGGCCTCTGGACTCGCTTCTGTTGTCGCGATCAGTTTTACATACTTTTTTATGTCGATCATGTTCCCAACGATTTTCTCTCTGTCAATCCGGAATCTCGGAGACCAGGTCAAGATCGGTTCGGGTTTGGTGATCATGGCGATTGTGGGTGGCGCGGTCCTTCCGCCGATCACCGGATTGCTGGCCAGGGCAGGGTTTGAAAATGCGCTGATTGTTCCCCTGATCGCCTTCCTGGTTATTTTCTTTTTTGGAATTTCGGGTTATAAAGTCCGTGAGGAAACTGTGTCCTGATCGATGAAACGCTACTGTCTGGCCCTTGACCTTCGCGATGATCCGCGACTGATAGCCGAATACGAGGAATACCACAGGGCCGTATGGCCTGAAATTCTCGGGAGTATAAAGAGTTCGGGTATCGCCGCGATGAAAATATACCGCGCGGGTAACAGGTTGTTTATGATCATGGAAACAGAAGATTCATTTTCGTTTGAAAGTAAAGCGGCGATGGACAAGGCCAATCCCAAGATTCAGGAATGGGAGGACCTCATGTGGAAATTCCAACAGCCGTTGCCGTTCGCGAAACCCGGCCAGAAGTGGGTTTTAATGGACGAGATCTTCAGCTTCGGCGTTGCCGGACAACAGCCATTGCCTGCTTCGCCCCAGCCTTGATTGCTGATCGATCTCTGCAAACGTTCCAGACATGTCCTTTCGGGGCAAAAATATACCGATCGGTATATTTTAGAAAATTTTCTTATATTTGCCCGGCGTGACGAAATCAGAAAGAACAAGACAGTTTATCATCGAGCAAACTGCACCTTTGTTTAACAAGAAAGGGTTTGACGGTACCACCATGCACGACCTGACGGAAGCAACGGGTCTGACCAAGGGTGCCATATATGGTAATTTCACCGACAAGGAAGAAATTTCTTTTGAGGCATTCCGGTATTCGATTGGCAAAGTGAAGTCCCTCGTAAAAGAAAAGATTGAAAATGCGCCGACGTTTCGGGGACAATTGCTGGCGTTATTGCATTTTTATGCACAGTATGTTTTTCAGCCACCGGTTCCCGGCGGATGCCCTCTTTTAAACCGGGCGATCGAGACCGACGACCACCATTCGTCTATGCGCAGGATCGTTTTAAGGGAATTGGTCGGTACGGTCGAATTTATCGCAGACCTCTTTGAGCGGGGAATAAAAGTTCGCGAGTTCAAAAAAGACTCGGATCCCAGGAAGCTGGCATACATCTTTTTCTGCTCAATCGAAGGCGCGCTGATGTTTTCGCGCATGGAAAAGTCAAGCGAAGCAATGGACCTTATCATTGGCCATTGCGAAAATATTTTAAACGAAATTTCAGAAAAACCATATGCAACCAAGAAAAGTAGTGGTCACCGGACTCGGCGCAGTAACACCGCTGGGAAACAACATCCCTGAGTTTTGGACAAACCTGACAGCAGGAAAAAGTGGCGCTGCCCCGATCACCAGGTTTGACACGACAAAGTTTAAAACAAAATTCGCTTGTGAGGTTAAAAATTTTGATCCCGCGACATACCTGGAAAAGAACGAGGTCAGAAAAATGGACCCTTTTACACACTATGCCCTGGTGTCGGCGCAGGAGGCATTGAAAGATTCTCAACTCGATCTGGAAAAGGTTGACAAAACGCGGGTCGGCGTGATCTGGGGATCGGGGAATGGTGGATTTACTACTTTTCAACAGGAGATGATCGAGTTTGCGAAGGGCGATGGCACGCCGCGGATCAATCCGTTTTTCATCCCGAAAGTGATCGTGGATATTGCTTCGGGGTGGATTTCAATCAAGTACGGTTTCATGGGTCCCAACTTCACGACAGTTTCGGCGTGTGCTACGTCAACCACTGCGATCATCGACGCGATGAATTACATTCGCTGGGGCAAGGCCGACGTCTTTGTGACGGGGGGGTCGGAAGCTGCTGTGAGTGAAGCAGGAATCGGGGGCTTTGGTGCCATGAAGGCGTTGTCAACAAGAAATGAGGATCCACAAGCTGCATCGAGGCCGTTCGATGTCGGGCGGGATGGATTTGTGATGGGTGAAGGTGGGGCCGCGCTCATTCTTGAGGAATATGAGCACGCGAAAAGACGTGGTGCACGGATTTACGCCGAAGTTGCCGGTGGAGGAATGTCTGCTGACGCGTACCATTTGACGGCTACCCATCCGCATGGTCTGGGTGCTGCGCTGGGTATGCAATGGGCGCTGGAAGATGCCGGCATTGTTTTGAATGAAGTCGATTACCTGAACCCCCATGCAACTTCAACGCCATTGGGAGATGTCAGTGAAATGAGAGCTGTGGTAAAATTCTTTGGTGAAAAACCCGAGCATCTGCACATCAGCGCTACAAAATCTGCGACCGGGCATTTGCTCGGGGCAGCGGGCGCGATAGAAGCAATCATTTGTATCAAAGCAATCGAGACCGGAGTAATTCCACCAACAATCAATACCCAGGCCGTTGATCCGGAAATGCCTTCGGGTCTGAATATTGTCCTCGGATCAAAACTGAAAAAAGAAGTTAACATTGCATTGAGCAACACGTTCGGGTTTGGAGGCCACAATGCAAGTGCGGTATTCCGCAAGGTGTCTTAGCGGTCAGCTCACTCCTCGACAAAAACGATTTCTCCGTCAGACTCGAGCCTGGAGATGAACTGGTCTCGGTCCTTGCTGTTGGCCGCGCTGCCATTTTCCGGATAGTGGATTGTTACCGGTCTATACAGAAGCTTCGACTGCAATTGCTTCAGGGAAAGATTTTTTTCACCACTGAAGTCGATGTAGTACGCTTTGGATTGTCCTTTAAGCCGGACCACAAAATCCTGAAAACTGTTTTGATAAACTTCTGTGACGATGCCGTGATCAGTGACAAGTTTACTTTGAGCATTAAACGGCCGCCGTTGCGACGTTACCAGAATGCTGATAAAAAGGAGTAAGCCCGCTGCGATGATTATGTTGGATCTCATAGCACAGTCGTTTAGGTTGACGAAAGAGGAATCCTAAAATAGTGGGGATCTTAAATGTACTAAAAAAAAATCAAATCTTTACAGATCGGTGAATGAAGTTTGCGCTTTAGAACGTTGCCAAAACCCGGTCTTGTGTTTAACCACATTGTGCGCCCACACGACGAATTCATGAATTCAAAATTTCAGTGTGAAGACCGTCCTGACTTCGGGTTCTGAAGCGACAGAAAGGGAGCCATTGTGCATTTGCATGATTTGTCTTGAGAGACTTAAACCGATTCCCGAACCGGTGCGCTTCGTGGTGTAAAAAGGGACAAAGATATGCTCAAGCGCCTCTTTGATAATTCCGGGACCGTTGTCAGTAACTTCGATCTTCACCGCGTTGTCATCATAACAGCCGGTCAGTGTCAGCCTCGGATTTTCGGTTTCAGCCAACGCTTCGATCGCATTTTTGAGCAAGTTGATCAGCACCTGCTCGATCATTTCGACATCCGCCTGAATCGTGAGGTATTCCGATTTGCATTCAAACTGAAAATCAATACGGGTTTTGCGGATCTCATTCTTCATCAGTTGTGCAACTTTCTCAATGAGGTCTTTGAGCCGTACAGTCGTCATCTTGGGTTTCGGCAACGAAGTATATTCGCGATATGCATCAATAAACTTGATTAACCCGCGGCTTCTGTTTTCGATCGTACTCAATCCCTCGCGCAGGTCGTCAGCGCCTTCGTCTTTCAGCTCCCAATGATTTTCCTTTCGGCTCATGTCATGGTCAAGGATCTCCCGGAGTGTCGAGGTGAGGGACGAAATGGGTGTAATTGAATTCATGATCTCATGGCGAAGCACGCGGGTCAGATTTTGCCAGGCCTCAAGTTCCTGCTTCTGCAATTCAGGCTGGATGTTCTGAAGCGTCACGAGTTTCACGTCCACACCACGAATCCTCAATTCGGTGGCCTGTATGGTAAGATAAAGCTCATTACTACTTTTATAGAGCTCACTTTTGCCGGGTTCAGCGCTGTTGATCGCATGATAGAGCCTCGGATTCAAATTAATCAGCTCCTTCAGATTCTTCATGGAAGTGACACCCATGAAACGTTTCGCGTTGGCATTCATCAACTGGACTTCACCATCGGTATCAAAGGACAGGATACCCGTTCGAACCTGTTGAACGACCGTGTTGAGATATTGCCAGTGCTCTTCCTTTTCTGAGCGCGCTTTTCTGAAAGCCTCGAGAACTTCGTTAAACGCAATGTTGAGATCCTTGAATGTTTTTCCCAGTTTATTGTCAGCCGTGAAGCCGGAAATAAAATCCGAGTACTTGACTGATTCCAGAAAACGCGTCAGCTTTCTGTTGGTCTGGCTAACAAACCGGAAGATCTCCACCAGTTGTCCGACGATAATAAAAAAAGTCAGTATCGCCGCAAATAGCATGTTGGGGCGCGTGATCATAAAAATGAAAAGCGCCATCGTTATACCTAAAAAAATTACCCTGATCGAAACGCGCGAGGGAAAGTCGTTGAGCCTAAACTTCAAAATTCGTTATTGGTAAAAATGTAATTCCTTTTAAAGTTAAACAACTTTTGTGAAGATACGGACAAGCCAATGGCTGCTCTTATCAACAGGCAATGATGGCTATCGGTGCCAAGTGTGTTAGGAGTCGAATAGGTCCTGGACAGTGCCGGTAAATTCCGATTGAGACGAATACTTCAACCAAAGAGGCCGGCGGGTGAAAACCGTTGGACCACCGGCGTGCTCAGGGTTCCAGGTTACAATCCGTACTTCTCCAATCTGCGATAAAGCGACGATCGTGTCAGACCAAGTTCCGAAGCGGCCTGCGTAATGTTGCCATTGTATTTTTTCAGAACTTTCCGGATCAGCAGTTTTTCCACCTCTTCGAGGTTATATTGCTCGAGCGCCAGTTGTCCGTCTTCTTTTCCGGCGGAGGCCGTGAAATTGAAATCCTCGGGTTGTAATACGCTGCCATTGCTGAGAATAACTGCCCGTTCGATGGCATGTTGCAATTCGCGGATATTTCCCGGCCAGTTGTGCTTATGCATTCTTGTCATGGCGCCGTCGCTGATCTTGGCGACCGTCTTTTCATATTTCTCCCCATAATGTTTGAGGAAGTGGTTGGCGAGCAGCGGGATGTCTTCAAACCTTTCGCGCAGCGGGGGAATCTCGATCTCAATGGTGTTGATCCGGTAAAGCAAGTCCTGGCGGAACCTGTTGTCTTTCACCATATCATATAAGGGCAGATTGGTTGCGCAGATGAGCCTGATATCGATGGGGGTATCCTTATTGGATCCGACACGGTTGACTTTGCGGTTCTGCAACACCGTAAGGAGTTTTGCCTGCAAGGGCATTGAAAGATTTCCGATCTCATCAAGGAACAGCGTCCCGCCGTTGGCCAGTTCAAATCGTCCTGCGCGATCTTCCTTTGCGTCGGTAAATGCTCCTTTCTTATGGCCGAATAGTTCGCTTTCAAAAAGGGTTTCCGTGATCGAGCCCAGATCAACTGCGACAAAGCTTTCATTTTTCCTTGACGAATTCTTGTGGATTGCGCGGGCGATCACTTCTTTGCCGGTCCCGTTTTCGCCAAGGATCAGCACATTCGCATCGGTCTTGGCTACCCGGTCAATTGTCTGGAAAATTTTTTGCATCGCAGGGCTTTGGCCGATGATCTCGCTGAACCGGTCATTTAGCGCCTGATTGATCTCCTGGTTTTTTATTTTCAGGTTCTCAACTTCATCGCGGGTTTCGCGCAGGCGCATGGCAGAAAATAACGTCGCCAGCAGCTTTTCGTTTTCCCAGGGTTTTAGCACAAAGTCCGTAGCGCCGGCTTTGATGGCTTTGACTGCCATTTGCACGTCGCCGTATGCAGTGATCAACACAACGACCGATGATGGATCCAGCCGCAGGATTTTTTCCAGCCAGTAATATCCTTCGCTTCCGCTGCTGACGTCTTTGGTGAAATTCATATCCAGGAGGATAACATCGTAATCCTCGTTATTCATCAGCGCTGGTATCGCTTCCGGATTCTTTTCAATGTCTACCTGGAGAAAGTGCCGCTTGAGAAACATTTTAGCGGCTTTGAGGAGGTCTTCGTTATCATCAACGATAAGGATTTTGCCATGTTTGTTTTCTGCCATAGTCAGGTTTTAGATTAAAAAGGTGCTTCATTTTCGAAACATCCTGTCCGCTAGTGGGCAAAGTGCATACCGAAATTCGAATATTACGATTCAGGCTAATTTCGGCAATTCGCCTCTGTTTAAGGCTGTTTCTGATGTTCGGTTACGGACAGGCACGTTCAGATGTGAACTTAAAATGAACTGATTTAGCGGTAAAACGCATGAAGAAACCGCATTATGTCTCTTGGCACGTTTGTTGGCAAAGTCACAGGTGTTTAGCAACCCGAACTCATTCTAATGGATAGAAAAATTGAAAAGAAGACGTGGACTGTGAAACGTATCGCCACTTATGGTGGAATTGCACTTTTTGTAAGTTTTGTAGGCTACCAGTTTATTTTTGCCGATCGCAGATCGACCCTCAAGGTTGATCCTGAAAAAATTACGATCTCCACCGTTCAGCGTGGAATATTCCAGGAAACAATTCCGCAAACCGGCATTGTCGAGCCAAGCCGGACCGTTTATCTCGATGCAATTGAAGGTGGTACCATCAAGCGTGTGGTTGCGGAAAGTGGATCCATGCTACAAAAAGGAGATATTATCATGGAATTAAGCAACCTTAACCGTGAGGTTACTGTCTTACAACAGGAAGCAGCGTTAAATGAAAGTATAAACCAGATGAGGTCGACGCGCCTGGGAATAACCCAGAACGATTTGCAGCAGCGTCAGGAGCTTGCTCAGATTGATAACCAGCTTGCGATTTTAGGCCCTCAGTATGAGCGTCAAAAGCACCTGTATGAGAAGAAGCTGATTTCCAGGCAGGACTTTGAAAAGGCGGAAGCTGACTTCAAGTATTTTACGCAACGGAAAAAGATTACATACGAAGTGTACAAGAAAGATTCCGTCGACAGATTGCGCCAGCTCACCCAGATGGATTTTTCCGAGACGAAAATGGAACAAAGTCTTCAGGGGATCGGCAAAATCCTCGATAACCTGATCATCCGGTCTCCGATCGACGGGCAGTTGTCGAGACCACAGCTGGATGTTGGTCAAAGCGTCAATCCCGGGCAACGTTTAGGCTGGGTAGACATTGTGGGAAGTTATAAAGTACGCGTGCCGATCGACGAATTATATTTTCCCAGGATCGTGTCAGGACTGAGGGCAACGACAACCTTCAACAACAAGGATTATGTGCTGAAGATAACCTATAAATATCCCACGGTGGCCAACGGCAGATTCGATGTGGACATGAATTTTGTCGGGGAGGTCCCTGAAGGAATCGTCCGGGGCCAGTCACTGCGGCTCAGGATCGAATTAAGCCAGTCGTCCGAAGAGTTGCTGCTGCCTGTTGGCGGATTTTACAAAGACACCGGTGGCAATTGGGTTTTTGTGCTGGAAGAAGGCGGACAGAAGGCCGTGCGCCGCGACGTGAAGCTCGGAAGGAAGAATCCCGAGAACTTTGAAGTGCTGGAGGGCCTGAAACCCGGGGACAGGGTTATCACATCATCCTACGAGAATTTTGGCAATAATGAAGTATTGCTGTTGAAATAGTAACCTTTTAAAAAATAAGTAGTAATATATCTTTAAAACTAAAAGGCAAAATCGAACATCTAAAAATAAATCATCAATAGAAAATCAAAACGCCATGATCAAACTTAAAAACCTCGAAAAAGTGTATACTACTGAAGAAGTAGAAACAACCGCGCTTAACAATATCAACCTGGAAATCAAGGACGGCGAGTTTGTTGCCATCATGGGCCCTTCCGGTTGCGGAAAGTCTACTTTGCTGAACATCGTGGGTTTACTCGATAACCCGACTGCGGGCGAGTACTATTTCGGCGAGCATGAAGTGTCGAAGTATTCCGAGCGGCAGCGTGCACAGCTTCGCAAAGGTTCTATCGGCTTCGTCTTTCAAAGTTTTAACCTCATCGATGAGCTTACCGTTTTCGAAAACGTTGAGTTGCCGCTGTTGTACCTGAAAGTTCCCGCATCGGAGCGCAAGCAGCGTGTTGAAGAAGTGCTGGAGCGCATGAACATCATGCATCGCAGAAATCACTTCCCACAACAGCTATCCGGCGGTCAGCAACAACGCGTTGCCATTGCCCGCGCCATCGTAGCGAAACCGAAGGTGATCCTTGCGGATGAACCTACCGGTAACCTGGATTCCGCCAATGGCGAAGAAGTGATGAAGCTTCTGTCTCAATTGAATGAGGAAGGTACGACCATCGTCATGGTTACGCACTCACCCTATGATGCGAACTATGCACACAGGATCGTCAACCTGTTCGACGGTAAAGTTGTAACTGAAAACATCAAGGAACATTTCCATATTTAACAGTCAGCTTCAGCTGCAAAAAACTTCCAGGCTGATTATGGCGGTCAACTGACAAGCCTGGCTTGTTGCATAGAGACCTTCTGTGATAACGGAAGGTCTTTTTTTGTTCATTTGAGTAAACTGGATTGTCCAATTTTGAACAGCATTTCCTGAAAATCGCCACCTGAATTGGTTTAAACGGCTTTTTTTACAGTGGCATATTTATTGGCCCGCTGGTGCAACCTTGAGCCGGTTATTGAGTCTACTATACGATCTTAAACCACCACCGATGATCAAAAATTATCTGCTGATTACATGGAGAGGCATGATGAAGAACAAAATGTTCATCTTCATCAATGTATTCGGAATCGCCATCGCTATCGCCTGCTGCATTGTCGCATACCTCAACTGGAAGTACAACGAAGACTGGGACAAAGATCACAAGAATGCCAGCATAATTTACCGGGTCCAGTTCTGGCACGATTTCCAGGGAAGACTTAACCGGTATGGTATGACGCCGAATCCCGTCGGAAATTACATTCGCCAGAATTTCAACGACGTCGACAAGGTTGTAAGGTTTATTCCTGCCGGAAGCGATTTCCGGATCGGCGACGACTTGTTCAGTACAGGCATTGCTTATGCCGATTCTGATTTCTTCGAACTGTTCACCTTTGAAATGAAGTATGGAAGTGTGGAGTCATTTAAAGACAAAAGCAAGATATTCATCAATGACGAGCTGGCGAGAAAATATTTCAAGCGGGAAGATGTTGTCGGAGAATCGCTGACACAAATCATCGACGGCAAACCCAAAGAATTCACTGTCGGCGCCGTATTCAAAAAGGCACCCCTGAACTCCAGTTTTTCCTCGGAGGCATACACCCTGCTTGATAATTACTGGGAAACTGTTGTGAATGATCCGGACGTAAAAGAAGACGGCTGGAAACGTTGGAATACATTGTTTCTTCAGATCAACAATCCGGCGAGGGTCCCTGCCATCACCAAACAGTTGCAGCAATTTGTTGAACCACAAAATAAGGCCCGCGAAGATTTTAAGGTCAAGGAATTCTACCTGGAGAATTTTCAGGGTATTTCCGAACGATCACGCGAAAATCCGCGATTGAATAGCGATTGGTTGCGCGGCGGCTTACCCAAGGAAGCCATCATTGTGCCCACGATCATGGCTGTATTCCTTTTGTTGTTGGCCTGTTTCAACTTTACCAACACATCCATCGCTGTTTCGAGTAAAAGGCTGAAAGAGATTGGAATTCGCAAGGTAATGGGTGGCCAGAGAAAACAACTGGTGCTGCAGTTTCTCGGTGAAAATCTCTTATTGTGTTTTCTTGGTTTGCTGTTTGGATTGCTGCTCGCCGAATGGTTAGTGCCGGCCTATGACACGATGTGGCCGTGGCTGGAATTGCATCTGACCTATTCTGAAAACGTAAATTTTATATTGTTCCTTGCGGGCCTGCTGTTTCTTACAGCCATCATCGCGGGAAGTTATCCGGCGTTCTATATTACTGCTTTTGAGCCGGTCAGCATTTTGAAAGGCACTCAAAAATTCGGGGGGACGAACTGGTTCACCCGGGTGCTCCTTGGGATGCAGTTTTTTATTTCGCTGACGGCCATCATATTTGCCGTTGCTTTTTTTGGCAATGCTGAGTACCAAAAGAACTATGACCTGGGCTTTGCAAAAACGGGGGTCATCAACGTCTGGGTCAACGATGAAGGGGGCTTCAACACGTATCGCGACGCGTTAGCCGGGAATACGGACATCATCACCATCGCAGGTACTAAACATCATGTTGCTAATTGGTGGTACAACGATCCGGTGAAATACGAATCAACGGAGCGCGAAGTCGATATCATGGAAATCGGCGATAATTACATGGAAGCCGTGGATCTGAAACTGATCTCCGGTCGGAAATTCGAAACAAATTCAGCAACCGACCTCAAGGAATCCATCCTTGTAACCGAGGAGTTCGTCCGGGAATTTGGATGGACCGATGACCCCATTGGAAAACGAATCGTTTGGATGGATACCGTACACCTGTATGTGATTGGTGTAGTCAAAAATATTTATGCGCGGGCGCTGTGGAACCCGATCAGACCCATGATGATCCGGTACGCCTCGCCTGATAAATACCAGCAGTTGGTTGTCAGCATGCCTGCCGCAAAAATGAAAGCCGTAAACGAGTTTATGGAGAAAAAATGGAAAGCGGTGTTTCCGAATTCTGTTTACTCGGGAGGAATGATCGATGAGGAATTGGCCGAAACACTGGAGATAAATACGAACATTGTCAAGATGTTTTCTTTCCTGGGATTTTTTGCGATCCTTTTATCCGCCACCGGTTTATACACGCTTGTATCGTTGAACATTCTCAAAAAAATGAAAGAGATCGGTGTTAGAAAAGTTTTAGGAGCTTCACTCGGCAATATTGCCCGCGTTATCAATCTGGAATTTATCATCATTCTCTCGATAGCAGGCGCGCTGGGTGGCGGCGTTGGTTACTGGGCGACTGACGTCATTATGGACTCGATATGGGAATATTACAAGAAACTGGATATGGTCACATTTTCTATATCCGTTCTCATCATGTTCGCCATTGCGGCGATCTCCGTCAGTTTCAAAACAGTCAATACCGCTTCGTTAAACCCGGTAAAGACCCTGCGAGATGAATAGATCGACATTTCTGATCAGGAAGGCCCCGCGACGAAGGGGCTTTTTTGATCAGACGGGCAGGCAACAATAATTGCAACAAGCTGCAACCTTGCGGGGCGTTTGTTAGTCTTACCAGGAACCAGTGTTCATTGTAACATTTGCCAGGCTAAAACGTCCATTTGTTTACCAATTTTTCAACCAATGTTTAAAAATTATTTCAAGGTTGCGATTCGCAACATCCTGAAGCATAAATTTTTTTCCGCGATCAATATCTTCGGAATGAACATCGGCATCACAGCGTGTTTGCTGATCATACTCTATATCGGTGATGAATTAAGTTACGACCGCTTCCACATCAATGCCGACAGAATTTATCAGGTCGGGCTTCATGGGAAAATTGGCGGGCAGGATATCATGACCGCCAATACCTGCCCTCCAATGGCGGAAGCGCTTGTCGCGGACATTCCTGAAGTTGAGTCGGCCACGCGTGTGATCCCGGCCTTCGGCAAACCGACAGTCAAGTTTAATGAGAATGCGTTTTCAGAAGATAAAGTATTTTATGCTGATTCTAACTTTTTTGAATTTTTCAGCTTCCTTCTTCTCGAAGGAGATGCGAAGACAGTGCTGAAGGAGCCAAACACCGTTGTTGTTACAGAAGCCATAGCGAAGAAGTATTTTGGCCAGGAGTCTGCGGTTGGAAAAATCCTGATTATTGGAAATGAAAACACATCCTATAAGGTTAAAGGAATTGCCGCAGATCCTCCCTCGAATTCGCATTTTGCATATTCTATGCTGTTGTCCAGCCCTTCCGCGAAATACCTGCAGTCTGATATCTGGCTGAACAATTTTCTCTTCACTTACTTCATGCTTCAAAAGCAGGCCAATGTTGAGACCGTGCAGGCGAAATTCACCGGTATCGTTGAAAAATATGTTGGGCCTGAGATCGAACAATTCATGGGGGTCAGCTTGAAACAGATGAAAGAACAGGGTGGCGATTTCGGCTACTACACTACAAAGATCACCGACATCCATCTTCATTCAATTTCTCAAGGGGACATTGAGCCAGGAGGAAGTATGACCTACGTTTACTTTTTTGGATTTCTTGGGATTTTTATCATTGTCATCGCCTGTATCAATTTCATGAACCTGTCGACCGCGCGCTCGGCCGGACGGGCCAAAGAGGTGGGATTGAGAAAAACCCTGGGCTCATTGCGTGGACAAATGATCGGACAGTTCCTGGCTGAATCTACGCTTTACAGCCTGGCCGCGGTGGTGTTTGCATTTATTGCATGTTACCTGTTGCTGCCCTACTTCAACTTGTTGTCGCAGAAACAACTGCACCTGAACATATTTTCAAGCCCGCTCTTCCTCACTTCGATGGTTGTGCTTGTTTTATTGGTCGGTCTTGTGGCGGGAAGCTATCCGGCATTTTATCTCACCTCGTTCAACGCCGTAGAAGTCTTAAAAGGGAAAGTTCGAGCAGGTTTGAAAAGCAAAGGCATCCGGAGTTTTCTGGTCGTTTTTCAGTTTTTCCTTTCAATATTGCTGATCATTTTCACGGTTGTTGTATTTCAGCAGATCACCTTCATGCAGGAGAAAAACCTGGGAATGGATAAAGACAACATTCTGATCATTCAAAACACAGGAAGGCTTGGAACGAACAAAGAGGCTTTCCGGAATAATCTTGCCGCACAAAGCGGTATTGTAAAATTAAGCTACACCAATAATACTTTTCCGGGGGTAAATAATACAACCGTGTTTAAATCGGCAGATGGAGACCGCGATCACATCATGGGCACGTACTTCGCCGATTATGATCACATGGATGTGATGAAGTTTAAGTTAAAGGAAGGGCGTTACTTTTCGAAGGACTTTCCCGCTGATTCCTCGGCGATCATTCTCAATGAGGCGGCGGTTAAGGAATTTGGTTACAATACGCCTGTCGGACAGGAGATCCTCCATACCGATGAGAACAAGGTGCAGAGACTCAGGGTTATTGGCGTGGTTGAAGATTTTAATTTTGAGTCGTTTAAGGATGCTGTCAGACCATTGTCAATCAGGTTCACGCCCAATGCGAACAATCTGCTGATCCGTTATGAAGGAAACCCCGCCAACGTCGTTGACAAAGTGGAGGGGCTCTGGAAACAGAATTCGTCCAATGAACCATTCGAATACAGTTTTCTCGATGACGAGTTCGATAAACTCTTCCGCGCCGAACAGCGGATGGGAGCGATCTTCAGTATTCTTTCGGGTCTGGCGATTTTCATTGCTTCGCTGGGATTATTTGCGCTTGCAGCATTTACGTCGGAACAACGCACCAAGGAGATCGGAATACGCAAAGCGATGGGGGCGACGGTCCTGAATCTGACTGTTTTGCTTTCAAAAGAATTTACATTTCTGGTCATCATCGGTTTCATCCCGGCTGCGGCCTTGGGATGGTATGCGGCAAATGAGTGGCTGGCGGGTTTCGCTTACCGCGTGCAAGTGAATCCTATGGTGCTCGTATTCAGTGGAGTGGGGTCTATTATTTTGGCATGGCTTACGGTCAGCTATCAATCTGTAAAGGCTGCCAGCGCGAATCCGGTGAATTCGTTGCGGTATGAATAGATCCCTAAAAAAAGACGTTCGGATGCGTTTTTTTTCTTTGAATTTACGCTAAAGTTAAGTTTGCAACGGTGTCAAAGATTTTCGAAGGACAATCGCTATATTGGGCTTTGCCTGATTTTATGGAAAAGAAAAAAGTGTCGAAAAAAGCGTTGAAAACCCTGTTGAAGGATTCCATGCGTGAAGCGATCGTAAAACTGGAATTGCCAGCAGCGAATAAGAAGGTGAAGAAACTCATCGCGAAAAGCGCCAGGGAAATTGGTGAGGCATTTGCACAGATACTTAAAAAGGAAAACAAGAAAACTAAAAAGCACGCCAAGACCCTGACCTACGTCGAAAACGTCCTGAAAGGAAAGAGCGAAAATTCGGTGAAAGGCAAAGGCAGCAGCAAGCCTAAAAAGACAAGGGTCGCGTAGCCTGAAATACTTTAAATTCCGGAAAGCCCTGTTGTTGAAGGGCTTTTTGTTTTTGGCAGGCGCTCTTCAAGCTCATGTGCAAAAAAGACGGGGATCAGAACCACCATCATCCCATAAAAAAAATCTTCAATGGGTATTGTAAAAATTCTCACTCCGCAATTCTCTGCGTCGTCGTACCACACAACAGGTTCGGCCGTGAAGGCGCCGGTTAGCGCACTATTGATCACGAGAAAAGGTACCAAAAGGATCAGGTAAGTGAAATAAAACCTTCCCATGTATCTGGGGCGGACCTTGATCATATGAAATGAAAGAAAAAATCCGGTTAGGAGTGCGGTGGCACTCGTATACGCGCGATCGAGGAAGTATATCCCTGCCATCAGTGTCACAACGATCAGGAAGCTGGATATCAGTTCGTGATGCGGGAAAAAATAGTCCTTTTTTATCAGGTGGTTCAACGCAAAATATGTAAACAAACATGCATAGGGAATACAAAAGAAAAACAGAACTTCTTCGCCCGGCAGATTAAAGAAATAAATACCGGTAAGATGCGCCGGGTTGAAACCCCAAACGCCGGCACGGGTAAAAAGCATATCCCATCCAACAAAAAATATTCCCGACACGAAAATGGCGGGTAAAACAAACTTCCATTTTTTCGAAAAGTTCGCTTTCGGATGAAAGCTGAAGACAAAAGGAATTACAAACGCCACCACGTTCAGGGCCAGGTAAAAATATTTGGAAGTCAAAGCAGTTGTTATTGTGTTTGGGATCGCAGTTTCTTAAAGACAAATCGCCCGGGCGAATATTTTCTGGGAGCGAACAGGAATCCAAATGCCTCGCAGCCATCTTTTGTGTGACGGCTATGATGGACATAATGCGCGTGGATCATTCGCTGCAGATATTTACTCGTCCGCAAAGGCTTCCAACGCAGGCGCTGATGCACAATGATGTCGTGAAAGATCACATAGAAGACACCATAAAGAAAGATTCCAAGGGCGACCGCGAGCACATAAGCATTATAGGTTACGACCGAAAAGTAATAAAATAATCCGATCGATGGGAGACTGAAAATCAGGGCGAACAGATCGTTCTTTTCAAGGATGTGGTCATGCACTGTGTGGTGGGATTTATGCCATGTCCATAAAATTCCATGCATGATAAACTTATGGGTGAACCATGCGACGAATTCCCAAAAGAGAAATGTCGATATGGCGATCAATGCACAAAGAAAAACAACCATATGACGTCTACGCAGATCTGTTAATGACCATCGTATTTGGATAGATCCGGTTGAGGATCTTTTCACGGTACTGAAAAACCTCTTTGATTTTCGGTCCGACAAAGATCTTATGCGCGAGCCTGCCCAGCCACCCGTAAGGGATAGCATAGGCAAGCTCATCGGTCATTTCAATGCCTTCCGGCAGTTCCCTGAAATGATGCTGGTGATTCCAGAATGAATATGGCCCAAACCGTTGTTCGTCGCTGAAATAATACGGCTCGTGGACGTGTTTGATTTCTGTCATCCAGAAAGTTGTGAACAACGGTAACACCCTTATCTTGTAACAGATGATCTGGCCGGGGTACATTTCACGGTCATCGCCTGAAATAAAAATTATTTTGAATCCGAGCGTCTCAGGAGTTATCCGGGCAAGGTTGGCAGGATTGGAAAAGAAACTCCACGCTTCCTCTATCGTTATGGGTAAGACCTGCTGTTGTCTGAGATGATAAAGTTTCATTTACCGAATATAGTGACGAAAACGCAAAGTTCATTATCACCCGGGGATTTCCCGGGACGCGCGGCGCTGCTTCAGTAGCGAAAATTGGGATCTGCCAAGATCAGTTTAAACCAGTGTGTGTAAATATCCGGGTTACGCAACATGTCTTTTTTCAACCAGTCCGGTGCCGCATATTTCCAGTCTTCAACCTCATCGATATTGATGGCGGGTTTTTCATCGGTCGTCCCGGTATAAACGTGGTCGTATTCGTGTTCGATCAGATCTTTTCCGAGCTCTGTTCTGTAAATGAACTTATGGGAAAAGGTCAGGCCTGTATCAATACCCATTTCCTGTTGGAGCCGGCGGTGTATGGCAGCTTCGAGCGGTTCTCCGGGCCTCGGATGGCTGCAGCACGTGTTGGTCCAGAGACCGGCGCTATGATATTTTGTTTGAGCTCTTTTTTGCAACAACATTTCTCCCCTGGAGTTAAATATGATTACGGAAAACGCCCGGTGTAACGTGCCTTTAATGTGGGCTTCCATTTTCTCCATTTTTCCGAGCGCCTGGTCATTGTTGTCAACAAGAATTACTTCTTCCATTTAAATACGGTTCAACCGGTGTTTAAGAAAGGAATATGCCAGCAAAGTCGCCTTTTGCCGGTTTCTGATCCTGATGCGGTTTTTCAGGATCAGGTGTGAAGGTGTATTCCTGATCTTTTTAAAAAGCGCAAGATAATAGACATACGCAACATACACGCCGAATCTTGAGGAATGTGGAAGCTGCCGGATTCCTTTGACGGCTTCGCTAAAATCAAGCAGAATTTCCTGCTCGATCGTTTTTTTACTCTGGTCGTCAAAACGGTCTATCGTGACCTGCGGAAAATAGATCCGGCCAAGGTTGGCGTAGTCGGCTTTCAGGTCGCGCAAAAAATTTATTTTCTGGAAGGCGGCCCCGAGTTTCATCGCGTAGGGCCTGAGCCTCAGATATTCACCCTGGTCGCCTGCGCAAAATACTTTCAGGCACATCAATCCAACCACCTCCGCCGACCCAACGATGTATTGATCATACTCTGCAACGGAATAGTTTTTTTTATCGAGATCCATTTCCATACTCCTGAAAAAGTTTTCGATCAGAGAATTTTCAATACCAAATTTTTTTACAGTTTCCTGAAAGCTGTTCAGGATCGGATGAATGCTGATCCCGTGTTCGATCGCCTGATAAGTATCTTCTTTGAACTTTTTCAAAATCGTTTCTCTGTCGTAACCGTGAAATGAATCAACGATCTCATCGGCAAACCGGACAAATCCGTAGATGGAATAGATCGGATTGCGAAGTTTTTTTCCAAGGCATCTGATCCCGAGCGAGAATGAAGTGCTGTACACGTTGGTGGTCAGCCTGCTGCACCGGATAGCAAGATCGTCGAATGTTTTTTTCATACGAATTCCTTTATGCTTTTCTGATATTTCTTGATAAGCTCACCTGCCGCGATCTGCCCTGATATGATCGATGGGGGAACACCTGGTCCCGGAACAGTCAACTGGCCGGCATAGAACAGATTTTTGACTTTGCCATTTGAAATTGAGGGTTTAAAATTTGCCGTTTGAAGCAGTGTATTGGCAAGACCATATGCATTTCCCTTGAATGCATTGTAATCGGCGACAAAATCGTTGTGTGCATAAGACCGTTTGAAAACAATGTGGTTTCTGACCGACTCGCCTGTAATGTTTTCAAACCTGTCAATGATCAGATTAAAATACTTTTCACGTGTGATTTCCTCATCTTTCAATCCTGCCGCCACGGGTATCAGTATCATCAGGTTTTCACAACCGGTCATGGCCGCGTCGGGGTCGGTCCTGGAGGCGCAGGAAATGTAAAACTGCGGCGAGGTCGGCCACCGTGGTTCCTCGTAAATTTCTTTTGCATGCTGCGCGAAATCTTCGTCAAAAAACAAGGTGTGGTGAAGAATACTGGTCAATTTCTTATTAAGTCCCACATAAAAAACCAGGCACGAAGGGGCGAGTACGCGGCTATTCCAGTACTTCGTCGAATAATTTCTGAAATTTTCCGGCAGGAGGTTTTGCTCGACATGTTGGTAATCCGCGCCGGATAATACATAGTCGGCAGGGTAAAATAGCCCGTTAGCCTGTACGCCGGTAGTCCGGCCGTTATGGATTGCAATCGCCTCTACAGTGCTATTGAAAGAAAATTTCACACCGAAGCTTTCTGCCAGGCTAACCATTCCTTCCACGACTTTGAACATACCGCCCTGCGGATACCATGTGCCCAGGGACATATCGGCGTAGTTCATCAGGGTGTAAAGCGCGGGGGTTTTTTCAGGTGTAGCACCGAGAAACAACACTGGGAATTCCAAAAGCTTTACCAACCTGGGCTCCCGGAAAAACTTTTTGATGTAACCGGAAACGGATTGAAGCAAATGGAGCTTCAGAATTCGCCCGCGGATAAACGGATGCAGGATGTCGGGCAGTGACAATCTATTTTTATACAGGAGGTGGTTCGTCGCCGCCTCGTACTTGAACCGGGCTTCTTCAAGGAACTGCTGCAGGAATTTCCCGCTTCCGGGCTCGAGGTCTTCAAACATTGCCGTGAGGGCATCAACTCCGGCAGGAATATCCAGAAGATCATTTTTTCCAAAGTAAATCCGGTAAGAAGGATCAAGTCGGATGAGTTCGTAATAATCGCCGGTGGTTTTACCGAAATTTTTGAAAAATTTCTCGAAGACATCCGGCATCCAATACCAGCTCGGCCCCATATCAAACCTGAAGCCGCCCGTTTCGAAGTTCCGGGCCCTTCCGCCGGGACCGGAATTTTTTTCAAAGACCGTAACGTTCAGACCCTCCTTTGCGATTGTGCAGGCGGCAGCCAGGCTTGAAAAGCCGGATCCGATGACAGCTACATGGGGCATAGAAACTTTCTGAAGTTAGTCATATCCTGCGAATTTATATCAGTATCCGTGGTCCTATCCGAGTTTTACATACGAAACGTGGCGCCGCACCGGATTTCGGCCACCAGCAAGACATTTTGGTGGCTAGGGCGAGATTGATAACTTTAGTTTTCATGGACAAGATCATTCAGGTTGGCAAAGACTGGTTTGCAGAAAGAGGTTGGGACCCTTTTCCGTTTCAGGTGGAAACCTGGCGAGCATACCTGGCCAATGAAAACGGTCTTGTCAATGCTCCTACAGGTAGCGGAAAAACGTATTCGCTGATGGTGGCGATGGCGCTTGAATTCATTCGTGACAATCCAGGTTACAAGTCAAAGAAAAGTTCCGGGTTGCAAGCTATCTGGATCACTCCCATTCGCGCACTTGGCAAAGAGATCGAGATATCGGCCAGGAGAATGATCGAAGCGCTTGATCTTCCATGGAAAGCCGCCGTTCGTTCGGGCGATACGCCATTGAGTGAAAGGCAAAAACAAAAAATCAAACCACCGGAATTGCTGATCACAACACCGGAAAGTTTACACCTTCTGCTCGCGGAACGCGGTTACCAGGAATACTTCAAGAATCTGAAGGTTTTCGTCGCGGACGAATGGCATGAACTCATGGGATCGAAACGCGGCGTCCAGGTCGAGCTTGCGTTATCGCGATTGAAGACGCTGGCACCGGGCCTGAAGGTCTGGGGCATCTCGGCAACCATCGGGAATATGGACCAGGCACTGCAGGCCTTGCTCGGTGATTACCTCACTGAGAAAAAATATTCAGTCATTAAGGCCAACATCAAAAAACAGGTTGAGATCATTTCTCTGCTGCCCGACTCCCTCGAGCGCATGCCGTGGGCCGGGCACCTTGGCATTCACCTTTTGGAAAAGGTGGTGGAAGTTGTCAAGGCGAGCACCAGTACCCTGATATTCACAAACACCCGCTCGTTTGCTGAGATATGGTATCAGAAAATGCTCGATCGTGCTCCTGAGCTTTCGGGGCTCATTGCCATGCACCATGGCTCGATCAGCCAGGAGATCAGGGGCTGGGTGGAAGACCAGTTGCATGAGGGAAAATTAAAAGCGGTCGTCTGTACATCCAGTCTTGATCTCGGTGTTGACTTCCGGCCCGTGGAAACTGTTGTGCAGATCGGTGGTCCGAAGGGTGTTGCCCGTTTTATGCAGCGCGCTGGCCGCAGCGGACATCAGCCGGGAGCGTTAAGCAGGATTTATTTTGTTCCGACCCATTCCCTCGAATTAATGGAGGTGGCTGGTATCCGCGAAGCGCTGAAGAGAAATATTGTCGAGGACCGGATCCCGTACATCCGTTCCTTCGATGTTCTCATTCAGTATCTCATCACGCTTGCCGTATCGGAAGGTTTTGATCCGGACCAGATCTTCCGCGAGGTGCGCGGGACTTTTAGCTTCAATAGTGTGCACGAAGACGAATGGATCTGGGTGCTGAATTTCATTACGACCGGTGGCGACTCATTGCGGGCTTATGATGAATACAGGAAGGTAGTCATCCGGAATGGGCTTTATAAAGTAGAGAGTCGTACCATTGCCATGAAGCACCGCCTGTCAATCGGGACAATCGTCGGTGACAGCTCACTGTACATCAAGTTCCTCAGCGGAAAATATCTCGGGACCGTTGAAGAATATTTTATTGCGCGTTTGAACCCCGGTGATGTCTTTTGGTTCGCGGGAAGGAATCTCGAGTTTGTGCGGATCAAGGAGATGGAGGTGCACGTGAGAAAAAGCACAAGGAAATCCGGACGGGTCCCTTCATGGGAGGGGGGACGGATGCCCCTTTCCTCACAAATGAGCGAAATGATCCGGTTCAAGATCAACGAAGTTGTTGAAGGTGACGAAACAGATATTGAAATGAAATTCCTCAAGCCGTTGTTCGACCTTCAGAAATCCCGTTCTCACCTGCCGGGACTCTCCGAATTCCTGATCGAATATTTTGAAACCACCGACGGTTATCACATGCTGATGTATCCTTTTGAAGGTCGGTTTGTTCATGAGGGAATTGCCGCACTTGTGGCATACCGTATCTCGCGGATTCAGCCTATTACATTTTCGATAGCGATGAATGACTACGGCTTCGAGTTACTGTCCGACCAGCCAATTCCGGTCGAAGAGGCAGTTGAAACCGACGTGCTGGGCATCGACAACCTGAGCAAGGATATCCAGGCCAGCATCAACTCCATTGAGATGGCCAGGAGAAAGTTCAGGGACATTGCCGCAATCTCCGGACTTGTTTTCAAAGGTTATCCGGGTAAACCTGTCAAGGACAAACATCTTCAGTCTTCATCGCAATTGTTCTTCAATGTTTTTCACGACTATGACTCGCACAACCTGTTGTTGCGACAGGCTTACGAAGAGGTGATGGATTTCCAGCTCGAAGAACAAAGATTGCGCCGGGCACTCGAGCGGATTTCAAAACAAAAGATAATCATTACGAGACCTGACAAGCCAACACCGTTTGCCTTTCCAATCATTGTCGACAGGCTTCGTGAAAAGCTTACCAGTGAAAAACTCGAAGACAGGATCAAAAAAATGGCGATTCACTACTCCGAATAAGCTCAAGAAGGCATGAAGCAGTTTGATGAGCCGAACGTAAGTGCGATGGAACTCAAAGGAGAATTTAATGAGACGATCAGATCGGGATTAATTAATGAACCGGTGTCCGAAACCCGCCGACAATCGGCCGGCAATTATCATGGATAATGCTAAAATCCGTTAACTTGGGATTTTTCTTTTTAAAAATAACGTCGCTGCTTTCATGGAGGTTGATATTTTGGATGAACAGATCGTGTTGTTTCCGCAGAAAGCCATGTATTGGAAAAAGTATGGCATCCTGCTGCTTGCCGACCTTCACCTGGGAAAAATCAATCATTTCCGGAGGTCGGGTATTGCAGTACCACCAAAGGCAAATGAGCGGAATATCGAATTGCTGGTTGAACTCATCGAACTCACCAGGCCACGGACGGTCATGTGCCTCGGGGACTTATTTCACAGTCACTACAATCCCGAATGGGAGGTATTTGGTGAACTGGTGAAACATTTTTCGCATATTTCGTTCGAATTGGTAATAGGCAATCACGACATCATGAGCGATCATCAGTATATCCGGAAGGGGATCACGCTGCACGACGCGTTACGGATCGATCGTTTTCTTTTTACCCATCATCCGCTTGAGGAAATACCGGATGCTCTTTATAACATCTCGGGTCACATTCATCCGGGGGTGGTATTGCACGGTCACGGCCGCCAGTCAGTGACATTACCATGTTTTTATTTTGGTGCACGCCAGGCTTATATCCCGGCCTTTGGATCGTTTACGGGACTGGCCCGGATTCAACCAAGGAAAGAAGACAGGGTTTTTGTTGTTGCAAACGACAGGGTCCTTTTAGTATCGTAAATCGGTAGTCGGTAATGAAACGGTCGTCTGAATACCGGAACACGAATCTCCAAAAGAAACGGTAACATGAAAAAATCGGTCCTTTTATTATTGTTATTTACATGCGGGGTTGCAAAGTCTCAGGATACAACGCGGCTGTCGTTACTTTTTTTAGGCGACATCATGCAACATGATTCGCAGATAGCGGACGCCTATGATCCCGTCAACAAAAGATTTGATTACAAACCATGCTTTCAATACGTAAAACCCTTTACGGAATCAGTCGATCTCGCGATCGGAAATCTGGAACTTACCCTTGCCGGTCCTCCGCATAAAGGGTATCCACAGTTCAGCGCTCCGGATGAATTGCTTGTGGCATTAAAGGATATGGGGATGGACGTGCTTGTCACTGCCAACAACCACTGTGTTGACCGCGGGAGGCGCGGCCTCGAACGAACCATTGAAATGCTGGACAGTTTCGACATTCTCCACACGGGGACCTTTGCAGATGAAGTCGAGCAGTTGAATCTCAGTCCGCTCCTGGTTGAAAAAAATGGATTCAGGCTGGTGTTGCTGAACTATACTTATGGAACGAACGGACTTCCCGTTTACAAGCCCAACATTGTAAACATGATCGATACGGCGCAGATCAGAAGCGATCTTATCCGGGCTAAAGGAATGAATCCCGACGCCGTAATCGTTTTTACACATTGGGGATCTGAGTACCAGAGTCTGCCTTCTGCCTGGCAAAAAGAAGTCACAAGGATTTGCTTCAAACATGGAGCACAGCTTATCATCGGTGCCCATCCGCATGTGATCCAACCAATGGAGTGGTACAGGGAGCACAACCGGCTGATCGCGTATTCGCTGGGTAATTTTGTTTCCGGTCAGCGTAAACGGTATACTGATGGCGGGGCGATGATCAGGGTCGAGCTTGAGAAAGTAAAAACAGCGGACACCGTAACGACGCGAATCGATTCTGCGGCTTATATTCTCCAATGGGTTTACCGGGATGAAGCGAAGAATTATTATGTAATGCCGGTTCCCGTACTCGAGGGTAAAACCCACCAGTACTTAAGTGGGGACGCAGCGTTCACGGCGTACAGCACATTTGTGGAGGACTCGCGGGCGCTGCTCAACAAGCACAACCGTGACATTCCGGAAATAAGAACTTTGCCCGAATTGAATTTTGAAATGGATCAAAATACGTCGGATACGCTTGGTGTCAGGAAAATTATTCAGGACCAAAGCAACCTGCGTCAGCTGCGGGATTCTCCTCCCGGTAACCGGCGCGGCACTTTTAATCTGCCCATGCCCGCCAAAGCAAGTGTGGTTCTGGATTCGTCAGAGATTCAAAAGAACGATACGGTCCCCAGACCAAAAAAGAGAGATTAAGCGTCATTGGCTTAAAGCGGCCATTACAATTCAGTTGCAGGTTTTTCATAATACTGGATATATTGAAAAAACCTTACCTTTTCTCGAGAGTGTCGCCAATCTTCTCTAATTTTAAGTAGTTGCCCATCCTGTTATGATAAAGAAATTCAAGGAAAACTTTATTTCCATTTCCCTTACGCTGCTGATCATTTTGATCCTGTTTAATGCCGGACTGATCTATTACAACCGGCTTGTGATGGTCAAAAATAACATCCTTCAAAAGGAAAGTATCGAGGCGAAAAAAGCATGGACTGAGATCTTTGAAAGCAATTTGCGAAGGATGGACCTCGGGTTGCGCGGCTACGCCATTACCAGAAATAAGCAATTGCTGGATCCATATCGTACAGGGAAGCTGGATATGGCCCGCACCATTTCCAGGATCGATAGTTTGCTGATCGTTCAGGAACTGGACAGTCTGAAGGAGCGGTTTGAACTTTTCAAGCCAAAAATTGATGACTACATCAAATACGCGGAAGCGATGGAGACCGAAGCCAGGAATGACAACCTGGACGGCTTCCGGAAGCTGCTGAACGAGGACAAGGGATATCACCTTTGGCAGGCATTTGCACCCATGTATAATTACATCACTAATTACGAAGACCGATTGGTGGAGGAGGCTCAGGCAAGCTACCAGCAGGCGATGAACCGGAACGTAATTTTTCAGGTCATCCTGGTCCTGCTGGCAATCCCGACACTTATCGGTGTGTGGTACAGGATCAGAAGGGAGGGTCGCAAAAGAAGGAGACTGCTGCAGGACTTCGACGAAAATAACAGGCACTACCTTTTTGATTCCGGCACAGAACTCTCTGCCGACAATCCGCAGGTGATCATTCAAAGCTCCATCAAGAACCTTAAGAAGGCCTCGTCCTTCATCAAGGATATTGCAGGCGGCAACTACCAGGTGACCTGGGAAGGTCTTACGCCGGAAAATTCGCATCTCAATCAGGAGAACCTCGCCGGCGACCTGATCAAGATGCGCGACCAGATGAAGAAAGTGAAAGAGTTGGATGAAAAAAGAATATGGAGTACGGAAGGTCTCGCGAAATTCTCTGATGTAGCAAGGAACAACCAGAACAACATCGACAAACTGTCAAACGAAGTGATCAGGTTCCTGACCAAACATATGAAATCACAGCAGGGAAGTTTGTTTGTCCTTCGCGATGAGGAGGGTGAGGAGACGTACCTCGAGTTGACCGCCTGCTACGCTTTCGACAAGAAAAAATTTATTGAAAAGAAAATACATCCCGGATCCGGCATGATCGGCCAGGCTTTCCTCGAAGGCAGCACGATCCTGGTGACCGATCTTCCACAGGGATATATCGCCATCACGTCCGGACTGGGTCATGCAACACCCACCTGTGTCATCATTGTTCCGATGAAGTACAATGAACGCGTTGAGGCCGTGCTTGAGCTGGCAAGCTTCAACCGGTTCGAGCAGCATGAGGTTGAGTTCCTCGAGAAGGCCGGAGAAGTGATTGCCTCTTCGATCTACTCCACGAAAACAAATGAGCGCACCGCGAAGTTATTGCGGGAAACCCAGGAACAGGCGGAAACGCTGCGCTCGCAGGAAGAAGAGCTTCGCCAGAACATGGAGGAACTGACGGCCACCCAGGAAGATATAAGACGCAAGGAAACTGTAACGAAGAAGGATAACACTGTAAAAATGTGATCCCAGCCCCGCGCAGGTTAGAGTGGATTTTTTGATGCCTTTTTTGATTACCGGCGTTTTCGCTTTTTCGGTTTTGCCGGCTGATTGCCTCCTCCGCTGAAGATCAGTCCAACCGAGAATTCAAGTCCCGTAAAATCGATTTTAGAATCCGCGTAATCAAATGCCTTCGTTTCTATTGATGTCGTGCCCCCGATATAGTCGCCGCTTAACGGAAACTTCGCTTCTCCAACCAGATAATTTGTTTCCAGCGAAATTCCCACCGTTGGTTTCAAATAATATGTAATCTCCGCCCCACCGTGATATCCGAATCCCGGCTTGTTTTTAAATTCGGCGTCGGCGTTGGCCACCAACCATTGCTCAAACTCGCGGATGGCGCGGTCGAAGTTTCCGTAATTAACTTTTTGATCAAGACCGTAAAAGAAAAAACCTCCTCCCTTAATGTCGAGCTCCAGGCGCGATCCTTTGAGTTGAAAGACAACCTCCGCAGGTATAAAAATTGTAAAATTTGGACCTACCAGCGCGTCTTTGGTTTCGAAAGGCAGATCCTTAAGTGTTAATCCCGACATCCGGTACAGTGTAGCGCCTGTCTCAAGGGCGAAGAAGCGGTTCAAATCAACGCCGAGTCCGCGTATTGAAAACGGTGAAATTGGCGTTGACAGATATCCGTTTTTCGGAATGAAATATGAAAAAGAGAGTCCGACATTCTGCCCATGCGTAACATTCAGCTGAAAGAGACTTGCAAAAATGACGGCGCGAAACAAGATTTTCTTCATAACTAATGATCAATTATTGGATACACGACAAATTTCTCTTACTGGCTTTCCCTGGCGGTTTTGCTTTGACACTTCGGCATTATTTCGAATTGTAATCACTGTACAACATCTGCTGATACGCTTTGCTGGTTTCAATTTCTGTTTCGGAGGCACCGTCCTTTCGAAGGAATTGTCCACCCGTGTTATCATGAATGATATAGGCCTGCGGTGTGAGAAATCCATAGCCATCGTTGAAGAAATACGCAGCAAATGATGCGGTATTGTGCGAAAGGATATTTTTACTGAATTTAAATTCATCGCTCGGTTTTACCAGTTGTCCGAGCAATGTATTTGCGATGTCTGTTTGACTGGCAAAGGTGTGAATCACTGTGTCGTTCGCCACGGCCCCTCCGGCAATCAGTAATGGTATTCTGAAACGCTCTCTTTCCTTCACTTCTTTTTTTTGTGGAAGTCTGTGCCCGTGATCCGCCACAAAAATAAAAACGGTGTTTTTCCACCATGTTTTTTCTTTCGCCCTACGGATAAAATTTCCAATGCTGTTGTCCGTGTAGTAACAGGAATTCAGGAAGAGAGAGGTTTCGTCCTTGCCAGTGAATGACGAGGTCATCGGCACATCGAATGGTTCATGGCTGCTAAGGGTCAGTACAACTTTAAAAAACGGCGCCTGCGCCGTATCACATTCTTCAAACGCGCGTTCGAGCACGATATGATCGTGAACTCCCCATTTGCTTTGATTTAGTTCCGGAGGAAAATCGTCCTCGGTAGTGACATGATCAAATCTGCATGCGGTGATATACGACCTGAAATTGGCAAAGTCGATATCGCCCCCGTAAACGAAAGAGCTTGTGTATCCCAGCGACGCCATATGGTGACTGAGGTAGGGCAGTTTCTGCGTTTTCGCCGGATACTTGAGAATTGATGTCAGCGGTTGCGCCGGGTATCCACTGAGAATGCTGATAACCCCTTTATCCGTACGATCACCGCTGGCAAAAAACCGGTCAAATAAAATTCCTTCCGAACACAATTGATTGAAATTCGGGGTGACCCCCTTTATTCCCCCTAACGCGCCGATGACATCTGCGGTAAAGCTTTCTACGATGAACAATACAACATTGGGTCTCGACGATGTAAACAGGCTGACCGTTGAATCCGCGGGCGGGTAAAGTTTTTCAAAATATGATTTTGTCAGCTCCCGGTCATAAAAGTTTTCCGGGTACCGGACATTGGCGCTTTTGCGAACGCTATACAGGAAATTCCAAACGACATTGATGGCGGAGTGGTTTGCAAACATTTTTGTTTTGTGAAAATAGACAAAGCCGGTATTCATCGGCGCCACCGTGAAGCTTCCACGAATGAGTATAAACATGGCCCCGGTCAGCACCATCAACGGAATGAGATTTATCTTTGCAGTCGGTTTTAACCGACGGAACCGTGGAGCAAGTAGTCTGAAATAACCGGTGAGCGCAACCGCGAAAAGTACGATCAGAATAACCAGGAGCTTGATTGCCACCACAAAAGGGACACTGCCAATTGCTTCAGACCCGGCGTAGAAAAGGGGGGTTGTGTTCAGCCGGAAACCCCAATGCCGGTACAACTCAAGGTCGACAACGACTATGAGACAGAGCAGGAATAGAATCAGAATCGTAAAAATATGGAAGGAATAGAAAAACGTCGGGGATACTGTAAATACGGATACACATAGGATCAAACCGGTCAGCATCAGCAAATAGCCTGAAAGGCTTGCGTCCATTTTTAGCCCATGCACGAAGGTGAGCATGATTTCATTTAATGTAAGGTCAGATGACGGACCGTAGTTATAAGCCAGGAAAATCGCGCGGATCAGAATTTGAAGGCCAAGCCAGAACAACGCAGCATAACCAAATAAACGTAAACGTTCTTGCATGAAACAATATTAGGGTAGTAAAGATAATACCCACCTTCCGTTTCAGGAATTATAAGTAAAATTGTAAGATTCGACCTGTAACATAATGACAAGATATTCGCGTTTCATTTGTCTTTTTCTTGTTGTGATAGCTGCATTCTCCTGCGCTCGCCAACAACCCGCCGACATGCTTGTCATCGGGAAGATCTATACCGTCAACCCTCAACAACCGCTTGTGGAAGCCGTGGCGGTCTCAGGTGACCGGATCGTTTACTCAGGGACAGCCAGTGAAGCGGAGAAATACAAGGGTGAAAAGACGCAGCTCATTGAGCTTGGAAACAGGGTCATGACCCCCGGTTTGATCGAAGGACATGCGCATATTCTTGGCGTCGGATACAACGAGTTGAACCTGAATCTGGCTGACATCAGGAGTTTTGAAGAAATGGTTGAACGTGTCCGGATTGCCGCCAGCAAGGCCCGTCCCGGGGAATGGATTGTCGGACGGGGATGGCATCAGGATAAATGGGAAAAGAAGCCAGATCGTATCGTGAAGGGTTTTCAGACCCATCACATCCTCAGCGAAGTTTCCCCAGATAATCCCGTTTACTTAAGTCATGCGAGCGGGCATGCGGCGATGGCAAATTTGAAAGCGATGGAGATTGCTGGTGTTACCCTCATGACCGCTGAAAAATTAAACCGTAATATTCCGGAAGAAGGCGGTGAGATCATCAGAGACGAAATTGGCAATCCTACCGGGATTTTTGTAGAAAGGGCAATGAGTTTGATCTCAAAGCACATCCCTGAAAATGATCCGGCGACCGATGAGAAGGCTTTAAATCTGGCGCTGGAAGCATGTCTTCGTAACGGATTGACCGGCTTTCACGATGCAGGTGCTCCACGGGAAAACATAGATCTGTTCTATAAATTTAAAAAAGAAGGAAAATTATCATTGCGATTAAACGTGATGTTGCATGGATGGGACAGGACACTGTTGTCCGAATGGTATAAGCGCGGGCCGGATATTGATCCGTCGCATTGGCTCACCATCCGGTCGATAAAATTGTACAGTGATGGTGCGTTGGGTTCGAGAGGTGCATGGCTGCTGGAACCTTATTCCGATCGTGAAGAGACGAGCGGGATGGCGGTCATTTCGATGGATACCGTACTGGAAACATCGCGCGAAGCATTGAAACATGGGTTTCAGGTATGCACACATGCGATTGGTGACAGAGCAAACCGTGAAATACTTGACCGATACGAAATTGCCTTTAAAGAAAATCCCGATAAAGCAAAAGATCATCGTTTCCGGATCGAACATGCCCAGCATATTGATCCGGAAGATATTCCACGGTTTGGGATACTTGGTGTTATTCCGGCGATTCAGGCTATTCACATGTCGTCCGACCGGCCCTGGGCAATTGATCGGTTGGGGCAGAGGCGTATTGATGAGGGTGCGTATATGTGGCAAAGTTTGTTAAAGACCGGGGCAAGGGTCGTCAATGGTACCGATGCTCCTGTTGAACCATTGGATCCCATTGCATGCTTTTTTGCCTCCGTAACCAGAAAGACTTTAAAGGGCGAGCCGGAGGGCGGTTATGAGCCAGCGCAAAAAATGAGCCGCGAACAGGCTCTTAAGTCTTACACGTTAGAGCCAGCGTTCGCGGAATTTGCTGAAGATGTCAAAGGTTCTATCGAAGTGGGAAAGCTGGCGGACTTCACAGTATTTTCCGCAGATCTGATGACGATACCGGAAGATCAGTTGCTCAATACGAAAGTGGAAATGACGATCGTTGGAGGAAAGGTGCTATACCAAAAAAAATAAAAAAGGAAGGTTTCATTACCTTCCTTTTCTGAATTTATTTCATTTAGCTATCAGGCTTTCAGGAACTTTTCAGCTTTTCTTTTGATCATGTCGCGGTCTGCGGTGATGGAGGGATCGCTGTACACATGCTGCGATATTTCGCCAACGACGCCTTTTTTGTATCCCAGTTTTTCGGCGATTTGTTCGCAAAAAATAACTTCGCTGCGAAAGACCTGGCCGTCCATTTTCATCAGTTGTATCAGGTAATAGAGGTGCTCGAATTTCTGCTCAGGCGTGAGGGAAGCAAGATCGTTTATTGGCTGGGGATTATTCAACATTTTGTTTATTTCCTCGGTAGGAATACCGTTCGCCTTCCCGATCATGTGAATTAGCTTTGATTCACGTTCAGCTACCGAATTGTCACTTGCAGCCAGGTTTATGAGAACGTTCAGTTCCGCTTTTTTATCAAAGATCATATTAGCTATGTTGGTTTATGTGCAAATCAATGGAATTATACTTTGAAAATTAATGAAAAAAGTCCTGTTTTAGTACATTCGAAAAAAATATCAAAAACTATCCTTCATGCAACCCTTCCGCGAATTGATGGTCTTTAGGGCAAATTTAGCATTATGAAGAAATACCTGGCCATAATTTTAATTAGTTATACAGCAACCATATCCTATGCACAACAAACGGAAACGCGGACTATTGGTTCTTTTACGGGCGTGAAGGCGACGGAGGCGATCGATGTATACCTGAAAAAAGGCGATAAGGAGAGTGTGAGGATCGAAGTTTCAAATGGCTCCACCAAGGACGTTCTCACCGAATTGTCCGGGTCGTACCTAAAAGTACATCTGAAAGACCGGGAGGACCGGAATCGTCCCAAGGATATGGAAGTGAAGGTCTATGTAACGTATGTCAGACTCGAGAAGTTGTCTGCGAGTGCCGCCGGCACCATTTTCACAGAAGGTACAATCAAGGCAAGTTCTATGGAAATCAGTGCCTCCAGCGCAGGGACGATTGAAGTTTCCCTGGACGTAGAGTCCGTCACTGTAAGTTCGTCAAGCGCTGCCGATGTGGAATTGAAGGGAAAGGCCCGCGGTATGGTCCTGGACGCCAGCACAGCAGGCCAGATCGACGCTTATGATATTCAGTCAGAAAACGCAAAAGCATCCGCAAGCACTGGCGGTTCCGTGAAATTAAGTGTGGAAAAGGAGCTTACAGCGCATGCAAGCACCGGGGGGAGCATCCGCTACAGGGGAAATCCCGATAAATCGATTACGGATTCCAGCACGGGGGGCTCTGTCAAGAAATCCAATTAAAAATTCCAGCCGCCGGCTACAACTTTTGGCCGGCGTTTTCTGTTTAATTCCGGTATGAGCCCATCCCAATATCTTACCGGTAGCCAAAGTTTCTGGAGCCTTGTGCTGATAATTTTTCTGCGTTATTTCATACTTGCACTCCTGGCTTACACGGTATTTTATGTGATCAAGCGCGAAAGCTGGAGATTCAGGCGTATCCAGCAAAAATTTCCCTTGAGAAAGGATTATGTCCGGGAGATCGTTTATTCGCTGGTAACGACTTTCATTTTTGCCGTTATCGGGTATCTCGTGTTCATCACGCCATTTGTGAAACTCACGCAGGTCTATTACGATATTGAACAATTCGGCCTCGGATATTTTTTCCTCAGCATTCTTATGATGATCCTGCTTCATGACACTTACTTTTACTGGACTCATCGGTGGATGCACACCAAGGCAGTTTACAAATACGTTCACAAAGTGCATCATCTTTCCACAAATCCTTCTCCATGGGCTGCGATGGCGTTTCACCCGGTTGAATCTGTGGTGGAGGCCGGAGTGATTGTCCTTATTCCGCTGATTTTTCCCGTGCATCCGTTGGCAATCGGGCTGTTCCTTCTGTTCATGATGGCGTACAACGTGTATGGCCACCTGGGTTATGAACTTTATCCAAAAGGTTTTTCAAAAACATCGATTGGAAAGTGGGTGAATACGTCCGTGAATCACAACATGCATCATCAGCAATTCACCGGCAACTACGGATTATATTTCCTTTTCTGGGACCGGATCATGGGGACGGTTCAATCAACCTACGACGAAAAGTTTGACGAGATTCAGTCGCGCAAAAACAGTATCACTTCTTTACAAGATGCGGTTTGATCAGGGCCGTCCATACGTCGTATCCCTTTTGATTCATGTGAAGTCCATCGTCAATGAGGAGTTCCGGTCTCACGTTACCCTGGGCATCCAGCATAGGGGCCCACACATCGATGACTTTTACTCTTTTCTTTTTATCAGCCCACGCTTTCAGTTCTGAAATAAATTTTTCGTATTCGGTTTTCAAATGCCACCTCCGGATGCTGGGTTTCGGGGTGATAAAGTAGACATTAACACGACGGCCCAGTCCGCACCGGATGGCATTGAGCACTTTTTGAGCGTCTTTAAGAATCTGCTCAGGCGTTTTTCCTTCGCCCAGGTCATTGTCCCCCTCGTAAATGAAGATGCGCGTCGGTTTATAGTCCAGGATCAGCTCCTGAGCAAAATAATGGAGTTCCAGCATCAGCGAACCGCCGAACCCTCTGTTGGCGACATTATGATCGGGAAACCGTTCGTGGATGTCCGACCAGAGACGGATACTTGAGCTGCCGGTAAACAGGTTCAGATTCTTTCGAATGACAAGTGAATCTGTCGCCTTCATTTGGTCTACTTCCTTTTTGAACCGCAGCGGATCCTGCGCCAGTAAACTGCAGGTTGCAAAAACGAATCCAAGCAATAAATGCGTCCGGAGAGATCCCATCCGGAAGTAATTTAATTTTAAACGAGTCACGTGGTCAGCCGGTCTGCCTGGGTATTGTATTCTATCAATGGTTGGTAATATCATATGATACAATTACCGTTAAAAATAGACCCATTTCAAACGTATTCTTAATAAAATGTGTAAAAATCAAGGTTCTTTTACACCTTAACTTTCAAAAATTCATATAGATTTGGTGCCTAAACATCTAAACACCAACAACCTTATCTTATGGCGCAACTACGATTCGAAGCTCTGAAAAAACTGAGCGAACGCCCGCGCATTCATGTTGACCTGCCGTCGACATTCGTTTCCAAATTTTTTGGAGAGAACGTTTATGGTCTGGAACAGATGCGTGGCACCCTGGCGCCGGCTATCTTCAAAAAAGTTAGTCAGGCAATTAAAAATCACGAGAAGATCGATGACTCGACGGCTGATGCTGTGGCTTCTGCCGTGAAGGCGTGGGCGATGGCAAAGGGTGCAACCCATTTCACGCACTGGTTTCAACCTTTGACCGGGGGAACAGCTGAAAAGCACGATTCTTTTTTTGACGCCCTTTCGGGGATTGAAAAGTTCAAAGGCAGCGAGCTTGTTCAGCAGGAACCCGATGCTTCATCATTTCCCAGCGGCGGTATCCGCAGCACTTTCGAAGCGCGCGGCTATACGGCGTGGGATCCCACTTCGCCGATGTTCCTTTATGGAAAAACGCTTTGTATTCCGACCATCTTCGTTTCTTATACTGGCGAGACCCTGGATCAGAAAGCCCCATTATTAAAAGCATTAAAAGCAGTGGATCAGGCGGCGACCAAAGTTTGCCAGCTGTTTGATAAAGACATCCAGCGCGTCGTCGCATCCCTTGGGCCGGAACAGGAATACTTCGTCGTCGACAAGGATCTTTTTCTTGCGCGCCCCGATCTCGTGATGGCAGGTAAGACTGTTTTTGGCCATTCCCCCGCCCGTGGCCAGCAGCTGGAAGACCATTACTTTGGGTCGATCCCTTCCCGCATTTATGATTTCATGAAGGAGTTCGAGATGGAGTGCTGGAAGCTTGGGATTCCTGTAAGAACGCGACACAATGAAGTTGCCCCGAGCCAGTTTGAGGTTGCCCCTTTGTTTGAAGAGGTGAACGTTGCGAATGACCACAACCAATTATTGATGGATGTAATGGGCCGTGTGGCAGAGAGGCATAACATGAGAGTACTGTTTCATGAAAAGCCTTTCGCGGGATTGAACGGAACCGGTAAACATAACAACTGGTCTCTGATCACCGACACCGGTGTTAATTTGTTTGCACCGACCAGCAGCGCCCGCGACAACCTGATGTTCCTCACATTTTTTGTGACAACGATCAAAGCCGTTCATGCTTATGCGGACCTGCTTCGCGCCAGCATCGCGACGGCTGCAAATGATTTCCGGCTCGGAGCCAATGAGGCGCCTCCGGCGATCATGTCGGTTTTCATCGGCTCGCAGATGACTGCCGTACTCGATGAACTCGAGAAAAAAGGCAATGTCAAAATTGAAAAGGGAGATAACATGTATATGAAGCTCGGTATCGACCAGATCCCCGAGATCATTCTCGACGCTACAGACCGTAACCGCACTTCACCTTTTGCATTTACCGGAAACAAATTCGAGTTCCGCGCTGTCGGTGGAAGCGATAACTGCGCGACGGCCATGACTGCGCTTAACCTCATTGTCGCTGAACAACTTTCGCAGTTTTATGACGCTGTGAACGTCCAGATCGACAAAGGCGAAGAGAAACGCCTGGCCATCGTAAACGTGCTTCGGGATTACATCAAGAGCGCCAAGGCGATCCGCTTCGAAGGCGATGGTTATTCCGAGGATTGGGTTCAGGAAGCGGCAAAACGCGGCCTGGGCAATGTTAAAAATACCCCCCGCGCGCTGGAGGCCTATCTCACCAAGAAGTCGCTCGATCTTTTTGAAAGGCACGGTGTGATGTCGCATAAAGAAACGGAAGCGCGGACAGAGATCAGGATGGAAGCCTACATCAAGCGTGTTCAGATCGAGGCGCGTGTGATGGGTGACCTCGCGATGAACCACATCGTGCCGACGGCCATCGCTTATCAAAATAAAATGATCACCAATGCAAACGGTCTTGCCGGATTGGGGATCGACAATAAAGCGGTGATCCAGACCATTAAGGAGATTTCAGGGTACATCGAGATCATCAAGACCGGTGTTCGTGAAATGATCGAGGAAAGGAAGCGCATCAACAAGATCACCGACACAAAAGAGCGCGCGATCGCTTATTGCGACGACATTAAGGAAAAGTACTTTGATATGATCCGCGATGCAGTGGATAAACTCGAATTGCTCGTCGACGATGAAGATTGGCCGTTGGTGAAATACAGGGAGTTGCTCTTTGTCCGTTAAGAACGCAGCCACTTATTGCCTAAATCTGTAAAAAAAAAGCGGATCCAGCAATGGGTCCGTTTTTTTTATTTTTGTGTCACGAGATCTTTCGACAACATCCTGATAACCGCCTCGCGTATTAATTCCGGGTTGCTCCATGGAACAAAGTGATTCATGTTATCCACCAACACGAATTCGACAGGGGCATTGACGAGCATTTTTTTTGCGAAGTCCGCATTTCCTTTGGGTACAAGAACATCTTTTCCTCCCTGGATAACAATGACCGGGCATGTGATATTTTTCCAAAGGGGTGCCAGTTCCTGAAGCTCAGGTTTTAGCCGGTAGATCTCTTCATTGGACGCCCGGAAAGAACGGGGCAGGACCCAACTTAGGAATGGTGTGGCAAGGGGTGCGCGGAACCACGTCTCGTTGGGTTCAAGATCAGGATCTATGGATCCGGCCACGATGATCAGTCCGTCGACCAGCTCCGGGTAATCAACTGCCATACGGGCGATCAATGGACCGCCAAGAGAATGGCCCACGAGGATCACGGGCTTGTTGTCACGATATTTTAACAGGATCGGCTTTAAAGCTTCTGCCTGTTTTTTCAACGAAGGTTCGGCATTGCCAAAGTTGGAATAGCCGAAGCCTGGCCGGTCCGTTGTAACCAGCAGTGCGCGCTGCAACAATGCGGTGTCCGCGAGAAAATGAATAAAAGCATCCAGCGAGCCTGGAGACCCGTGAATAAAGACAACAAGCGGTTTGGATTCATCACCGGCTTTTGCATAATGGATCGTTCGGAAGCCGGTCTGGTATTGATCAAGTTGTCCGTCGACCTTTTTGGTTTCAAAATAAGCGCTGATCTTTTTCGGACTGGTTCGGAAACTCATACAGGAATGAAAAGAGGCGACAACAAAGACGAGCAACAGCAGAACAACAACACTGATCCTCCTCCGTGTGAAGATTTTCATTATTGGATATTTAATATCTTTCGATACTGTTTTTGGTCGTGAAGGATCTCTATGGCTTTTTTCACCTCGTTGTCATATTTAAATCCGACCTGAACACTTCCGCGCTCGAGGTGATAACGTGAAACGATTTCTTCCTCCAGCAACATTTTGAGCTGTTCTTTGTGCAGCATCAGCTCATTCTTTTTATTTTCCTTTATCGACAGTTGTATCTGCTCGAGCTGGTTCCGGATATCGGTGAAGTATTTTTCCTTTTTTGCTTCATCGGTCAGTTGTTCCAGTTCCTGTTCGACATGCGACTTATAAGTGTAATCTTTATCCTTCATCCAGTTGACGAACTGCATGTAGTCATCATCCGATAACGAAAACGTTTTGGCATCCACGGCCGGACGCGCAGCCGTATAATGGGTCACGAAATCAAACAGGAATCCTTTTTCAAACAAAACTTGCGTCAGCGCAGAGGCTTCACGCGCTTCGACGACAATATCGGGATCAATTCCGCCGCCATCATATACCACACGACCGGCTGTTGTCTTGAAAGTTCGTTTTAGCGAATCAGGGATTGAACCGACGCTGCCGTCGCCCCTGCGGTGGGTGTAATCCAGCACCTGGATGCAACGGCCGGTTGGAGTATAGTATTTGGCGGTCGTTACTTTTAGTTGTGAATTATATGAAAGCTGACGACTAACCTGAACAAGTCCCTTGCCGTATGATTTTTCACCGATAATGACTCCGCGATCGTAATCCTGGAGCGTGCCAGCAACGATCTCTGAAGCCGAAGCGCTGCCCCGGTTGATCAGGACTGCAACGGGAATTTCGGTGTCCGCGGGCAGGTTCAATGTTTCATAGCTGAGGTTGTTTTCGGGGATCTTGCCCCTTGTACTGACAACCATTTTTCCTTTTGGAAGAAAAATATTCGCTATGTTCACAGCTTCGATCAGTAATCCGCCCGGGTTGCCACGAAGGTCGAGGATCACGCCCTTAATGCCCTGATCTTTCAGCGCCAACAAGGATGATTTAACTTCCTTGCCTGCGTCCGGGGTAAAATCCGACAGTTGGATATAAGCGATGTCATTACCAATAATGCCGGAGTAAGGGACGTTATGCACTTTAATTTTTTCGCGTTTGAAATTCAGCCGGATGGGTTCGGCTATGCCGTAACGTCTGACTGTGAGACTGACCGGCGTACCGATCTGGCCCTTCATCAGCTGGCCCGCCTGTTCGCTGGTGAGCTTGGAAAGCTCGACATCATCGATCTTGATCACCTCATCACCGATCTTAAGTCCGCCTTTTTGGGCGCCATAACCTTCCATGATCATCGTGACAACCGTTCGCTTCCCGATTTCCCTGGTGATCGCGCCGATCCCGCCGTACTGGCCCGTGTTCAGCGTCCTGTAATCCTCCACCTCATCTTCCGGGATATAGTTTGTGTAAGGATCAAGGGACGCCAGCATCGCGTCTATTCCCGTGCGAACCAGCTGGTTCGGGTTGACATCGTCAACATACAGCGCATTGACTTCCTTGAAGAGCGTCGCAAAAATGTCAAGATTCTTAGCGATCTCGAAATAACGGTCTGCCGTCGTTGTAAATGAAAATGATACGATTGCAGTTACCAGGAGGGTGAGATAAATGAGCTTTCTCTTCATTCTTTTGCGATTATACAATTGCGGGCCCTATGAATATTGTGCCATTAAAATTACCGGAATTTTTGCAGGATAGGAAGTTATTCTGCGATGGGCTTCAAATATCCGGCAATACTTTAACGGAAGACCACCGGCAACGGGTTTGCCGTTCAAATAATACAACGTCAGCCGGGGGATTAAAAATTCAGAATAAAATCCTGAAGATTTGTATTTCTTTCAAGATGAAGCTTTTTCCGCAACCTATAGCGGCTGATTTCAACGCCGCGTATGGAAATGTTCAATAGTTGCGCGATCTCCTTGCTCGACAGATTCATGCGAAGGTATGCGCTTAATTTGATCTCCTGGGGGCTGAGCGAGGGAAAAGCCGCTTTGAAGCGTGTGGAAAAATCGCCATGCACACGATCGAAATGAAATTGGAATTGTTCCCAGTCTGAATCCGCGGATATATTGTTCTCGATATCCCGGGTGATCTGCAGTAACTCGCGTTTCACCTCATCGTACGCGCTTTTACGGATGATGTGTTGAAGGTTTGTTTTTATTCCCGTGATAAATTCATTTTTGTTGAGAAGGTGCATCGTCGACGTGCCGAGCTCGCTGTTCATATGCCGCAGCTCCGACTCAAGTTTTTCATGCTGAAGCCTGCTGATCTCCTCCTGCGATTGCTGGGTGAGCATGTTCAGTTCGTTTTCCTTTTTGTAAAGTTCTTTTTTCTGTTTCAGCGCCATCATTCTTTGCCTGCGTTTATATTTCCGGTCGAGCAGCTTAAATCCTGTGAGCAACAATGCGATCACAGACAGGAAATAAAATGTATAGGCCCACACCGAACGGAACCATGGCGGATGAATGTAAAATTGGTACACAGCCTCCGGACTGACCTGCCCGTTAATGTTCTTTGAACGCACATGAAAAGTATAACGGCCTTCTTTCAGGTTTGTATATTCCTTCTGTGTGCTCAGGGTCCATTCAGACCAGTCTTTCTCGTAATTTTCAAGATAGTGTTGAAATAATAACTGGCCATTGCCCTCGTACGAGGTTCCGGCAAACGTAAACCGCAGCGAATTATTTTTATAAGGCAGCTCTGGCAGGTAGTCCTCCAGTTGTTCTGTTGTTATTGAATCGCCTTTCACATAGTTGCCGAAGAACAGCGCTGAATCGCTGTCATGTGTGGTTGTGACCCTGCGGATGATGGTCCGGAAATCGGATTTGCGGTTTAACACCATGGTCGGGTCGTAGTGAATGAAGCCGTCTTTACCGCCGAAGAGTACTTCGTTGTTCTTGAGGATCGTGATATTGACAAGATCGTCGTTCAGGAACTTCCGGATCTTGTTAAATGGATTTGTCTCCATCGTATAATCGCCGACCGAATTCCGTTTCATTACGCCGATGTGTTCGCTGCCGATGAAATAGATGTTGCCCAGGGCGTCTTCCTGAACCGACCACAGCTCAACGTCGGGACCGAGCATTTTTGTAAACAGTTCATCGCGTTTGAAAGTATCGGATGCAGCGTCGTATTTGTAGATACCGCGCTCGCTGGTAAATAAAAGCTCGTTCCTGATCCTGAAAACACTGACTAAATTATTCGACGGGAAACCCTTGTTGTAGCCGTAAAACTCAATGTTGCTGACACTGTCTAACTCCGGGTTGAGTGTCAGGCGAAATGCGCCTTTGTAACCATGTGTCATCCAGATCCGGCCGTCAGAAGCTTCGGCCATGATCCGCGACGACTCGGTAAAACCTTTGATCTTGTTCCGGTACTTCCAATGGCCGTCGATTTTTTCAAAAACGTGAAGCCCGGTATAACAGCCTCCGAGCAAAACGTTTTCATGATCTTTCAAGGGCAGAAATATCCACGTGCCCTGTTCCGGGGAAACCTGCGTCGCCCGTGTGTTTTCAATTCTTTGTGCACCGTTGTGATGCCCGGCCAGAATATCACCGCCGTATTTTCCTATGTGATAAATTTGTCCCCGGGTATTTTCCACGAATGAAAATCCGCGCGGGTCATCTTTGACGTATAGCCCGGTATTTGTGCCGGCGTACAATCTCGATCCGTCGAGAAAGGCTGTATAGCCTGTTCCCGGCAATCCGCTTTCTTCATTGATAAAAGTAAATGGCGATCCGAGTTCGACATAAGCAATACCATTGTTCTGTCCGAGCCACAAGTTGTTCAGATCGTCCTCATATATACTGAGCACTGTGCGGTTACTCAAACCTTTTCCGGTGGTCAGCTGCATAATAATAATGCCGTCCGGAGAAAAGATGAGCAATCCATTATTCTGCGTCCCAACGGCGACGTTGCCATTCCGCAGTCTCAACAGGCAATTGACATTCGCTTCCTTAAAAAATTTCTGGTGAGCCTCATTCCATGCCGCGATCTTCCCATCATTGAGAATATAGATCCCGTCCTGGAAAGTTGAAACGAGATGTTCATCGGCATGCAGGGGAACAATGGAGGAAACGCTGCTATTGGTGAAATGATCGCCGCCCTTGAATGGTTTGAGATGACGGCCTTCCATGCGGCGGATCCCGGTAACGTGACTGGTAACGAGAAGCTGGCGGTTGACCAGGAATGATAGCTCGATCCCCTCTGGTGCTTCCGCTACCGTAAATTTTTCCCCGTCATACAGGAATATATCTTCAAACGTGCAAAAGTATACGTTTTCGTTGTCGATGTAGACACTCCATGTTTCATCAAAGTCGCGGTGCTGCGCATCCAGGCTGTCGGCAAGTGAAGTGTAGATCAGCCGCCCGCGGTCATCGGGAAAAAAATATCCGAAGTCACCCTGGCATCCTACGAAGATCCGGCCTTTGGAGTCGATCGCAACACTCCGCACCTTCGTCCCGTTCAGGACCCGGTAGAGCTCCCACCGGTCGCCATCATATTCGAGCAAGCCGAAGTTGTTGGCGATATAGAGCATTCCCCGTTTATCCTGGGCGATATCCCAGTTCTGGATCCCGGCCTTGTATTCGAGGGTGTGAAAATTGCGGACAAGAGGCAAACCAGCCAGCGGTGATTGACTGACCGAATCAATGGAATAAAGAATAAAAAAGAAGGCGAAAAGGCGTTGGCAGTTTGCTCTGGAAATCATACAATCATTTCTCTGTTGAATCTAATAACTTAAAATGATGTATTAAATGCAACGTATGAATTTGGTTGAAAATGCCCGTTTTGATGAATCTGGCCAGTTTGGACGTGTTTTGATGTATATTTGATGTAGTCAAAGTATGGGTGTGAAGTAGCATTGATGAGGTCCATTAATTGAATTTCGCAACTTGTTTTGCAAAATTTGGGTCGAATTACCGGACATGAAACTCATTAGTATATTACTGCGCGGCCGATCCCTCTGGATTTTTTTACTTCTCTTCACGGGCTGCGATGAAGAGATTGAGTTGCCGTCGAATCTTTCTATTCAGATTGAAAATAACAATGATGGCAGCGGTGTTGTGAATGTCCATGCCACAGCGAAAAATGCCGCTTTCTTCAGGATCTACTTTGGGGAGGAACCCAATACGCCAATAGAAACGACCGATGGCAATGCCACACATACATACGGTTCATCGGGTTCGTTCCAGATCGTAGTGATGGCTTACAACAGCGAAAATAAATTTGTCAGTACCCACCAAACCGTTGAAGTTGTTGTCCCCCTCCAGATCCCTCAGGAGGGGTACACAACTCCTCTTTCCTATGCCGGGATGACCCTTGCATGGAATGATGAATTCGAAGGGACTTCATTGAAGAGTTCAAACTGGTCTCATGAAATTGGCACCGGAAGCAATGGCTGGGGTAACAATGAGCTTCAGTATTACACATCTGAGAACACTACTGTGAACGGAGGATATCTGATAATCACGGCCAGGGAGGAATCGGTCGGCTCGAACAATTATACTTCTTCCAGGCTGATCACCAAAGACAAGAAATCGTTCAGGTACGGACGTGTGGATATCCGCGCGATGCTTCCGAAAGGCCAGGGAATATGGCCGGCGTTGTGGATGCTTGGAAAAAACATCGGAAGCGTTGGATGGCCAAAATGCGGCGAGATCGATATTATGGAAATGATCGGTGGTTCTGGCCGTGAAAAAACTGTGCACGGCACGCTGCATTGGGATAACAATGGCAGCTACGCCAGTTATGGCGGCAGTTATTCCCTGCAGTCGGGAATTTTTGCCGACAAGTTCCACGTGTTCTCAATTGTGTGGACATCTACCACGATCACCTGGTACATGGACGACATTCAATATCATGTCATTGATATTAGTCCTGCTGAATTGAGTGAATTTCAAAACGAATTCTTTTTCATCTTCAACGTGGCAGTCGGTGGAAACTGGCCTCAAAGTCCGAACAACTCTACCGTATTTCCTCAAGTAATGGTTGTTGATTACATCCGCGTATTTACCCCTTAACCCCCTCTCTATGCAATTTCTGATTTTCATGCCTTTCTTTTTGCTGCTGTTTGGCGTCGACAAAAAACCGAAAGACAATCTCAAGCTCGTATGGAGCGATGAGTTCGACACTGATGGCGCACCCGACACTTCCAACTGGGTGTATGACATCGGGCATGGCTCCAACGGATGGGGTAACAACGAAGTCCAGTTTTATACCAGTGACGCCGAGAATGTCAGGGTGAAAAACGGACTGCTCACCATTCAGGCAATTAAAAAAGATGGCAAGTGGACGTCGGCAAGACTGAAAACGCAGGGAAAACGCAATTGGACCTACGGAAAAATCGTATTTCGCGCACGGCTACCGGTCGGTAAGGGGACCTGGCCTGCGCTATGGATGTTGGGAGAAAACATCTCCGCTGTTGGCTGGCCATCATGCGGCGAGATCGATATCATGGAACACGTTGGCCGTGATCCCGGCATTGTACAGTGCGCGCTCCATACGAAGGCAAGTCATGGCGATACGGTCAACAAGAAGTCAAAACCGGTTAGCACCTTCAACACTGAATTTCACACTTACGAGGCGGACTGGAATGAAGAGCAGATCGACTTTTATATCGACGGTGAACTTTACTATACATACAAACCTACCGAAAAAGACAACGCGCACTGGCCGTACAACACACCGTTTTTTATCATCATGAACATTGCGATCGGCGGAGGCTTCGGTGGTGAAGTTGATCCCGCAATCACGGAGGCCACCATGGAAGTGGATTATGTGAGAGTGTACCGACCTTGACCTTGATTCGTAGGATTGGAAGGATTGCCATGATGATTGACCTTGATTCGTAGGATTGGAAGGATTGCCATGATGATTGGCTTGATTTGTAAGGATTGTCCTTGACCTTGATTTATGGGATTGGAAGTATTGCCTTTGATGATTTCCTTGATTTAGAAGGATAGTTTCGAGAATCCGCTTTTATTGCTTTCGCTCTCCTCGCTATTCACGGCGCGCTTTTGCCGCAGTGAAAAAATCAGCAACTGTCTCTTGATGATGAAGTCTAATCCATTCTCTGATGTGGCGAGACGTGGAGTTGTCGTCAATGAAAAACGTTTGAATCTGCCAAAAAAATGCGTGTTGATGTAACGTGATGTAGTTTTGATGTATAGGCAAAATGGATTAGGATGTAGTTATGATGAGGTGAGAAAATTGAATGTGGTGTTTGGAAAAGCAAGGTTTGCGTGTGGATGAAAGGCAACTGATACGGCCTTCATGCGCGACTACTTAAACCCCAAATTCAATTTAGATGAAAGCAAAATTATTATGCTTGCTGTTGTTGCTCTCACTGACTGCGTATGGTCAGTCGGGTCTCATCGGTCAGGTAACAGACAACGAAGGTCAGACTCTACCAGGCGTTAATGTCCTTATAAAGGGCACGACAATCGGCGTTGTGACGGACGCCAACGGGAGATTTGTCCTGGATGACGTTTCGGACGACGCCGTGATCGTTTTCAGTTTCATCGGCTTCAAAACCACAGAGGTACCGCGCAAGGGCCAGGGTAATCTGCAGGTAAAAATGCTTCCTGATATCCAGGTGTTCGAGGAAGTTGTAGTGGTCGGATACGGGACCCAGAAGAAGAGCATAGCAACTGCGTCGTTGTCAAAAGTCGATTCCAAAGATCTCGCTGGCTTCAGCGTTCCGCGACTGGATCAAATGCTGCAGGGCCAGGTTTCAGGTGTCACCTTTAAGGCCGCATCCGGTCAACCAGGCTCCGCGATGAATATCTTTATCCGCGGAGTCGGAACCAACGGCGACAATAGTCCTCTTATTATAGTAGATGGAATTGTTGTTAACGACAGGATCCTCGAAGGATTGAACCCTGCTGACGTCGAATCGGTCCAGGTTCTCAAAGACGGTGCTTCAACAGCCATCTACGGTTCGCGCGGCGCGAACGGGGTCATCATGGTGACGACCAGGCGGGCAAAGGCCGGAACTGCCAAATTCAGTTACAGCTCTGTTTACGGTGTTCAACAACCGTGGCGAATTCCATCCATGCTCGATGCAAATGAGTATGTCGCGCTTATCACGGAGAAGTATGATGACAGCTCGGTCTCTTTACCGGCGGGATTTCCCGACCAGAACAACATCACAGCGAATACCGACTGGATGGACGAACTCTTCGAAACAGGGTCAACCCAATCACATTCCATTTCTCTTCAGAAAGGAACGGAAAACGGAAGCGTGTTTTCGTCACTGTCGTATTTCAACCAGACGGGTGTAATCGCTCCGGATAAATCGAATTTTAAAAGGATCACCGCGCGGTTCAACAGCGAAAACCAAATAAACGAATATGTCACGTTTGGACAGAATTTGTTTTTATTACGGTCCATCAATGAACGGATTCCGGAAAACAGCGAGTTCGGTACACCCATCGGTGATGCGCTCGTGTACGATCCGATTGCACCGGCACGCGACGCCGGCCGTGAATATGGATTTGGCCAGTCGTTTTATGTGCAACAGGAATACGTCAACCCACTCAGCCGGATATTCATTAGCAATACAACTAACAACACAGACGAGGTTATCGGCAACGCATTTCTGAAAGTTGCGCCCGTCAAATGGCTTTCCGTTCAATCAGATATCGGCGTAGACTACATCTACTACACAGGAAAAGGGTTTACACCATCGCATGCGCTTACCGATGTTTTTTTTAATACGCTCAATGATATCTACCAATATGAAAACAAGGCTGTGCGGTGGCAATGGGAGAATTTCGCAACGTTTACACACGCCGTCGGAAGCCATCATGGGTCCCTTGTCATAGGCACTACTTCACAAGTCAGAAATAACGGGACAGGTTTTGCGGCTTCTTCGTCTGGCATACCGGCAGACGTACAGTTCAACCGAAATTTTTGGTACATCGCCGGCACGCCCGATTCGCTGCAGCGCTCCACAAGTTTCGGAGCGGAAAAACAATCGCTGCGAAGCTTCTTCGGAAGGGTCAATTACGACTATGAAGAAAAATATCTTGTATCACTCACCCTGCGCCGTGACGGAAGTTCGCAGTTCGGTCTCAACAACCGCTACGGCAATTTCCCTTCGGCGTCTGTGGGATGGGTTGTCTCCCGCGAGACGTTCTGGCCGCAGACTGCCGCCAACTTTCTGAAGGTTCGGGCCAGTTACGGCGTCAACGGCAACGACAGAATCCCGACGCTGGCTTATGCTTCGCTGATCGAAACGACGGGTGCGTATCCTTTCGGCAAGCCCGGAAGCCAGACGATATATAACGGACAATCTTCGGCGTTCTCGCCAAATCCGAATCTGAGATGGGAGGAGAGTAAGCAACTTGACGTGGGCATTGAAGTCGGTTTGTGGAACGACCTGGTTACACTGGAACTCGACTACTACAACAAAACAACATCAGGGCTGCTTATGTCGGCCACGGTCCCGGACTATATTGGAACGCGACCGCCGATCGCGAATGTTGGCGAAGTTGTAAATAAAGGTTTTGAGCTTGAGGGCACGTTCGCAAAAACTTTTGGCATAGTCAATTTGCGAATCGGACTCACAGCCGCGACGTTGAAAAACGAGGTGACGGAAGTAAATGAAGACGGTTACCAGGAGGGTTACACCTGGCCCGTTCGGAATACTACGCTTTCGAGAATGGAATTGGGACATCCGATCGGTTTCTTCAGGGGTCATAAAACCGGCGGCGTGTTCAAGACGCAAAATGAAATTTTTGCGCACATCAATTCCGATGGTGAAATGCTTCAGCCCAACGCGCGACCAGGTGACATCAGGTTCATCGATACCAATAAAGATGGCGTAGTGGATGGGAAGGATATTGTGGAGATCGGCAAGCCGTGGGCGGATGTCATATTCGGGTTCACGGGCAGCGTCGCTTATAAGGGCTTTAACCTGAAGTTCGTCCTGGCCGGAAGTTTAGGGAATGACGTCTTTCGCTCCTATGAACGACAGGATGTGGTGAATAACAATTATTCAGAGGCATGGCTTGATCGGTGGTCCGAAACAAATCCCGGTGGAAGCTACCCACGACTTGTCATCAATGATAACAACAATAATTCGCGACCGTCTGATTTTTACGTGGAAGATGCGTCGTTCATCCGTCTAAGAAATATTCAGTTGGGATATTCATTTCCTTCAGCATGGCTTAAAGCCATTAAGATGTCGTCCCTGCACCTTTATATTTCTGCCGACAACCTGCTCACCATCACTGGATATACTGGCTTCGATCCCGAGATAGGTACATCGGGATGGATACTCGACACGGGTATCGACAAAGGATTTTATCCACAGATGAAAACAGTCTCCGCCGGTCTCAATCTTTCTTTCTAAAAAAAATAAACGATCCGAAGATGAAGAAGATTAAATACATCACGTTGCTATCGTTTTGTCTGGTTACCGGATGTGACGACAACTTTCTTAATGTCGATCCTCAAAACAGACAATTCGACACCAATTATTATTCCACTGAAAGCCAGGTGTTCAACGGGCTGATCGCCGCTTACGATCCGCTGCAGTACTCGTGGTATGACGGGAAATGGGTCTCCGCTGTAATGCTTGGCGAGATCTGGTCCGACAATGCCAATGCGGGAGGTGATGCAACAAATTTTGATCAACCCGGATGGCAACAGATCGATGACCTTAACACGGATGCGCTGACTCCGGAGACCAGAAGTCTCTGGCGGAAATACTACACGGGTGTCAACAAAACGAATCAGCTTCTTAACAATGTTCGCATCGAATCGAGTGTGGTTGATCAATACATGGCTGAAGCGAAATTTCTTCGCGCCTTTTATTATTTCGAATTGGTTCGCACGTTTGGGCCGGTTCCAGTATTTACGACGTTACCCGATCCTTTTGATACTGGCAAAAAGAGAAATACACTCTCCGAAGTGTACACGCAGATCACAAAAGACCTCGAAGAGGCGATTGAGTTCCTTCCCGTAAAATATTCCGATGCTGCTTTTTCAGGCCGCGTCACCAAAGGTGCCGCGCAGTCGTTGCTGGGAAAGGCTTATCTCTACTGGGCCGACATTCTGAATGATGATAAAGCACTATTTGACAAAGCTGCCGCAGCATTGAAGGCTGTTATTCAGTCCGGCCAGTATCAGTTGCTGGATGATTTCAATCAGTTGTTTGCATTCGGTGCCGCAAATACGACGGAGTCGGTTTTCGAAATACAGTATACCAACCAGGTTGCTGCCGACTGGGGAACACCGCCTGCATTTATCAATGGAAACCTTATTGTTCAGCTATGCGGCATTCGTGGCCTGTGTTCCAGTCATGCGCTATACGCGCCCGGCTGGGGTTTTATGTTACCGACGCAGGGTTTGTACAATTTCTATTTGCCGGATGATACGTACAGGCGCGATGCGACGGTCATTTCGAAGGCGCAATTGATATCATCCGGATGCGCGATCCAGGAAAGTGTCCAGAACAAAACAGATGAAACCGGTTACTGGCAACGGAAATATGCCAACTACAAAGCGTACACTGCACCAGGCGGAGAGATCAACGTGCTAAAAGACGCGAATCAGCCTTACATCCGCTACTCCGAAGTTCTTTTGATGTACGCAGAAGCATTGGTCCGGGGCAATGGATCAGTGGTCGACGCACTGGCTCAGGTTGATGTTGTGCGCGAGCGTGCGAAAGGTCCCGGTAACAACGCGGGCAACTTTAAAACTGCAGCGACGCTGATGGCTGAAAACGGATGGACTGCACTGGAGGTGATCTGGTATGAACGCCGCGCGGAACTCGCCGGAGAGGGAGACCGGTGGTTTGATCTCGTCAGGTCCGGCCGGGCGACAAGCGCATTGTTTCCTTCCGGAGATCTTCGTGCTACGAATTTTTCCGGGGAAGACCTTTACCTGCCCATTCCGCAACGCGAAAGCGACATCACCAAGGGCCAGCTGACTGCTTACCCCGACCCGACATTATTTCAATAAAAGCTAAACCCAAAATCAATTATAACTATGCTTAGAATCGTTAACCAAAGGTGGCTGCTCACAATGCTGACCATCACCTTCCTTGTTTTTTCCTGTGATGATGAGCCGGAGCCCGGAGATGTTGTTGCAAGTTTCCAGCTGCAAAAAGATCCGGCTGATTATGCCAAAGTAACCTTCACCAACTTTTCGCTGAACTTCAAGAGCTTGTCCTGGGATTTCGGCGATGGCACCGCTGCCGTTACAGAAGAAAACCCGGTGCATACCTATGCGGCCGAAGGAACATATACCGTGAAGCTGACAGCAACCGGAGCGAACGGAACGACTGCCGAAAAAACTGAGGTGGTAGAGATTGTCGATCCCCAGTCGGAGCTGAAGAAACTTACCGGCACCACGTCAAAGACCTGGAAGCTGCTGCGCGATGTTTCGACGGGAAAATTTCCGTTGGTTGTCGGAAACCAGGCACGTACGCAGGTCTATTGGGCTTTCGGTGGCGCTACACCTCTTGGTGAAAGGCCCTGTGCATTGAATGATGAATTCATTTTTAACATCGATGGGAGCTACACTTATGATTCGAAGGGCGACGTCTTTGCCGATGCCGGTGATTTCGGACCCTGGAGTAATGAAATCGGTTCCGTGTGTGTTGAATCGGTGGACGAGAATTTCGTAGGAAAGAATAACGCCGACCTGACCGCATGGAATGATGGTGAACACGAATTTGAATACGATCCCGATAACAAGAAGCTGACCGTTTCCGGCCTGGGAGCTTTTATTGCACTCCAAAAAGTAGCCACCGGCGCCGAAGTAGTAACCCCCCAGGAATCGGTGACTTATGATGTAGTGCGTTTGGTGGAATCCGAAGTTGATACGCTGATCCTTGAATCGTTGATCGGCACCGCGAACTATTGGCGATTTGTACTCGTGCATTACGATAATCCTGCACAAGAGCCGCCCATGCCGGTAGCCGCTCCGGTAGCGAACTTCGATTTTGCCATCAATGGCAGTTCGGTGACTTTCACGAACAGCTCCAGCAATGGTGAGACATGGGATTGGGACTTTGGAGACGGCGCGCACTCCACGGAAAAGGATCCGGTTCACAATTACACCACCAACAATTCGTTTACCGTGAAGCTTACCGCGACCAACTCCGCAGGTTCACATACGGCAACAAAAATTGTAACGATCGGTGGCGCCGCGTGCACGCCGGAAGAGGCAGCATCACTGAATCCAGCCACGGGGATCAAGTTCACGCTCGACACCGATAATAATAAAGCCGTGTTCGGAGGTTTCGGGGGAGTGGCCGGCGGCCGTGTTGACAACCCATATATTAAAGGCATCAACCAAAGCTGTTTTGTGAATCAGTACCATCGTGTCAACTCAGGCTGCGAAGTTTGGGGCGGCGCTGCGGTCGGCCTCGAAACAGCTATCAACTTCGGCACTGACAAAAAGAAATTCAAGCTAAAAGTTTATGCGGTTTCGAAACTTACGGATGTCGTCCTGCGCCTGGAGAAGCAGGCGTACCCTAACGCGGAGCCGTCGGCTGAGCGCGCAGCTGCAATTACTTCTCTCGGAGAATGGCAGGAACTGACGTTCGATTTTTCTGATATCACGGATGCGAACACCTATCAGAATCTCGTCATCTATTTCGACAGGGGTACTTGTGGTGAGGAGGTATTCTATTATTTCGATGATCTTCAGCAGGTGGATTGAGATCCGGTAATCTGACGAAAGAGGAGCTTCGAATGGGGCTCCTCTTTTATTTTAGGGCGGGACTTGAAATCGTTGCCGGTTGCCAGTTGCCGGTTTGTCGATGCCGCGAGCTAATTCCAGGCGCGGCGCAGGAACGTAAGCCAGTTGCCGTGCATTATCTTTTCAACATCCTGCGGCGGGTATCCTCTTTTCGAGAGAAGGGCGGGGAGATTTTGAAGGTCGGCGATGGTTTCGAGATCGTATGGAGATTGTTCCTTGCCGAAGGCGCCGTCCAGGTCTGAACCAATTGCTACATGGTTGGCGTTTCCGGCAAGCTGACAGATGTGATCCATATGGTCAATCACCACCTCCAGGTTGCAGTTGGTGTCGCGGGGTGTCGATTTCCCCCTGACCCAGTTGGGAACCATCATCCACGTATCTAAAACGCCGCCGATGACGGCATCACGGGAAATCAGCTCCCTGATCATCTCGTCGCTGAACTGTCTGTTGTGATCCACAAGCGCCCGGCAATTGTTGTGACTGGCCCAGACGTGGCCGTGGAAAAGATCCATCGCTTCCCAAAAACAATCATCACAAAGATGGGTGGCATCGAGAATCACATTAAGCCGTTCCATTTCTTTCAGTAATTCCTTTCCCTGTTTGCTTAGGCCGCCCGTTGCATCCGTTCCATTCGCGTATCTGCCCGGTCCGTAGTGTCCCGGTCCGACGGCCCGAAGCCCATATCGATAGGCGCGTTCAAGATGTTGAACTGTGATCAGTGAATCAGCTCCTTCGAGACTGAGTATGTATCCAATCGGCTTCTGATCATTTGAAGTTCCATCCTGCCAGACGCGTAAATGTCGTTCCAGCGAGGCGAGGTCTGTGATGGGAACAAGCTCTCCTTCATCCTCCATTGTTTTGTACCAGGCAAGCTGGCCCTGCGTTTGAGCCCACGCGTGTTCGGGAGAGTGCCAGCCAGGCAGCTTATTGTCAGGCGCAACATAACGAGCGATCTGCGTAACGACGACAAGGCCGATATTTCCCCTTCGCAGTTCGGGAAAACAGACAACTCCCTTGCCACGGTCGGGTTTGTCGGTCATATTCTTTTCACGCGCGCGAATCTCTTCGATAGGCTTGCGATAGTCCCGGTTCCACTCCATTGCGTTCATGGCAAGGTCAAGGTGGGCATCAATGATGAACATGGGTGTGAGGTTAAATCGTGATCTTTCTGTTGCGGGAAATGTTGTGCCAGTAATCTGTCACTTTTTGTTTTTCAACAACTGCCGCCTGGTCGTGTAATGCGACCGTAGGACAGATATGATGCGGCACGCCGTAAAAAACGTCGCCAATCTTGTAATCTTTCTGACAGGAAAATACCATGTGCTCTTCGCTATGACCTATGGGCTCCAGGTCCGCACCATTCAAAAAATAGACCCGTTGATTCAGCGGATTTTCGGAAGCAATCGCCTTGTGGCCGAGGTCGAGGCAAATGATTTTCGGCGCCGGCTTCGAAATGACCCGTGCCATCACCAACGCCGCGAACTGGTATTGTTGTTCGGACAGTATCTGGTCATATCCTTTGTCCCAGTAAATGAAAGTACCTGGGCTGCAGTCGACGTCCTTGCGTTTATTATGAATAGAAAACGTAGGAGTCCCGCCAACAACAATAGCGATTTTCCGGTTGAATTTTGTTGTCAGCTCCCGCTGAAGTTTTTCAACATCGGCAAACGCTTCATCACACCGTTTTTTGCGCTCATTATAATCAACATCCCGGATGTGACCATCATATGCGTGCAGGCCGACGATCGTGATGCCGCGCAACATCAGACAAGCTTCAAAAAGGGGAAGCGCAGCTCCTGGCAAGATTCCCGTGCGATTCATCCCGACATTCAGGTCAATGTAAACGGGCAATGCCGCGTTACTTTTCAAAAACTCCGAAGAAAGGTTTGACGCCGATTCCAGGTTGTCGATCAGGCTCGAGAAACTGCTTGCGGGATATTCCTGAACCAGCTCTGCAAGCCTTTTTACTTTCGGACCGATTGGCTGATATGCCAGCAGGATGTCACGGGCGCCGGCAGCGGCGAGCATCTCGGCTTCTGCGATCGTTGCGCATTTGAATTTCGTAATACCGGCATCAATCATCATCGTGCAGACCTGTGGCGACTTGTGTGTCTTGATATGCGGCCTGAGCCTGCGGATGTCATCCATTGTGGCAATGACGCTCCTGATATTCTCCCTGACATGGTCGACATAGATAAGCAAAGCCGGAGAATCCACATCGGCTTCATTATTCAGCCTGTACCATTCATTGCTGTCATCCATATGATGTCACGGGTTGAGTTCGAACATTGCTTCAATCTCCACGGGAATATTGTCGGGAAGCGTTCCCATTCCTACAGCGCTGCGGACGCCAATTCCATTTTCTTCACCCCAGACACTTGCGAACAATTCACTGCAACCATTGATTACATAAGGATGCCTTTCGAATTCAGACACAGCGTTCACCATGCCCAGGACCTTGATCACCCTCTTGATCCTGTTGAGCGTTCCCAGATTTTGTTTCAGGGTCGCAAGAATAGCAAGACCTACCTGCCGCGCCGCGACTTTTCCTGCTTCGATGTCCATGTCCCCGCCAACCCGTCCGATGATCAGTGTGCCATCCTCCCTGACCGTGCCATGACCCGAGACATAAACAAACTTATCAACAATGAGAAATGGCTTATACACCCCGAGCGGTTTCGGCGCCGGAGGCAGTTTTAGATTCAACTTTTCGAATCTTTGGTCAGGGGTCAGGTTATCCATGATGATGGTTTATTGATTAATCAGGTTTAACAATGTTTGCGGACGACCCGCAACTGCATTCGCAATTTTGCCGCATTTCTAGTTGACAAAAAGGTTTAGTGTCATGACGCCTGCCAGCCCTACAATGGCAACAATGGTTTCCATCAGCGACCATGACCGGATCGTATCTTTGATCCCAAGGTTGAAATATTCTTTGAACAGCCAGAAGCCGGCATCGTTCACATGACTGAACATCAGGCTGCCGGCGCCAATGGAGAGCACCATGAGATTGGGATCGACACCGGGCTGACTCATCAAGGGCATCATAATTCCCGCGGCGGTCAAGCCCGCTACGGTTGCGGACCCGACGCAGACGCGAATGACGCATGCGATGAACCATCCCAGCACGAGCGGATGTACATCCATTCCATTTAACAAAATGCCGATCTCCAGGCTTACGCCGCTGTCGATGAGTATTTGCTTCAACGCGCCGGCACCGCTCATGATGAGGAGAAGCATCGCGATGTCCTTGACAGCGTCTCCGTATATGTCCATGATTCTTTTCATTCCCATGCCCATGTTAACCCCCAGGGTATAGGTTGCAACGGCGAGCGATATCAGCATGACCATCGCCGGGTCGCCGAGGAAAATAAATATTTTTTTGGTGAGCGCGTGTTCTATCTCAAAACGGTTGATGATCGTTGTCATTCCCAGGAATAAAACGGGCAGCAATGAAGAGACTATACTATTTCCCAGCGATGGTAATTTATCGTAGGGTATCGGCTCGGTCTTGAATGTCTTCAGCAGCGGAGCTTTGATCCCTTTTAATGCGCGCGAAAAAAGGGGTCCGGCAATGATGACGGTGGGCAGTCCGATGATAATACCGTAAAACAGGGTCTTGCCCATATCGGCATGGAACTGCGAAACCAACGCCAGGGGTGAGGGATGGGGAGGCAGGAAACCATGCGTTACAGATAGCGCCGCGAGCATAGGGAGGCCGATGTATACTGCCGGGAATTTGTATCGATACACAACGGAAAAGATCAACGGCATTACCAGCACAAATCCAACATTATAAAACAGCGGGATTCCGATGATAAAACCAGTCAGCATGAGCGCCCACTGGATATAACGTTCTCCAAATAATTTCATCATGCCCGTGGCGATCTGTTGCGCCGCGCCGCTTTCCGCCACGAGTTTTCCCAGCATTGCACCGCTCACGATGACGATCACCAGCCCGCCCAGCATGTCTCCGATACCTTTTTGGATCGATGCAGTGATCTTTCCCGCATCGATACCCAGCAGCAGTCCTGCGAGGATCGAGATGATGAGGAATGCCAGGAAAGCGTTGATCTTGAATTGCGTGATGAGAAGGATCAGCAACGCAATACAACAGAGGACAATGATGATCGACATTGCGGGACGTTAGAATTTGTCAGGGATTTGAATGATGCGGACCACCACTTCATGGGGATCGCCATCTTTGTCGACGAGCGTGAATTTCACCATGGGATTGTCGCGTTTCAGGTGCGTTTCAACATTGGTGATGGTATTATACTGCAGATGTTTTTCAAGTTCTTTTTGCAAAATGTAGAGCGCATTGGCGAAATCTACTTCGATTGAGCTTGGATTATATGAATCGGTCTTCATTTTCGATCTTGGTTTACCACCGGATCAGCGCAGAGGCCCAGGTAAAACCACTGCCGAACGCGGCCAAACAAATTAAGTCATTTTCTTTGATTTTACCTTCTGCCCATGCCTCGCTCATGGCGATCGGAATGGAGGCTGCGGTGGTATTACCGTATCGCATGATGTTGTTATACACCTGGGAGTCGTTCAAAGCCAGTTTTTCCTGGATGTACTGACTGATGCGCAGATTGGCCTGATGGGGGACAAGCAACGAAATATCGTCCTTCCGAAGATTGTTGGCGTCCAGGGCTTCATTGATCACTTCCATGAACCGGACCACGGCATGTTTGAATACCTGGTTACCATTCATCACAACCTTAAAAGTCGAAGTATCCGTGATCTGCTCTGGTTGACGCTCTGCATGCGGGCGGGAGCTTCCGGGATCCCTGACATAAAGCTCTTCAGCAAATCTTCCATCCGAATGGAGATGTGTTGAAAGCACACCCGGCTTTTCACCCGGTTGCAAGATCGCTACCCCGGCGCCATCGCCGAAGATCACGGCCGTATTTCTTCCTCTGGTCGATATGTCAAGAGCGGTGGATTGGATTTCCGCGCCCACAACCAGGATTGTTTTATACATCCCGGTCTTGATGAACTGATCCGCGACGGAAAGTGCGTAAATGAACCCGGAGCATGCATTGCGTATATCCAGCGCCGGAATACTTTCGAGTCCGAGCTCCCTTTGAAGCAGTACCCCTGAGCCCGGAAAGAAATAATCGGGAGTGATGGTTGCAAATACGATGAAGTCGATATCCTTTTCCGTGAGCTTTGCTCGTTCGAGCGCCATGCGAGTTGCTTTGGCTGCCATGTTCGCAACGGTATCGCGGGTGGGATCCATCCAACGTCGTTCGCGGATACCGGTTCGTTCGATGATCCATTCGTTATTCGTATCGATGATGGAGGAGAGGTATTCGTTGGTGATGACAGTTTCTGGTGCATGGTGTCCGAGGCCGACAATTTTTGAATAGGGCATGTGGTGTTATTTAGGGTTTCTAAATTAGCGATTGTTGGTCGAACGAGTGTTAGGCCGAAAGAGGTTTTTATCAATATGTTGGTTTTTGAAGGAGAGAGCTTGGTGATGTTTATCCTAAAAACAAAGAGAAACGCATTTTGCAGGAACCGGTTAATTTGGCGACAAGGTTTTTCTGAAAGATGAGCTTTAGGCAGCCGCGCGCAGGAAATAGAGTCTGTTGGCGAGGTCACTGCAAAGGCGCAAAGGCACAAGGGAGCGCAAAGATCCGGTTCCTGCCTCGCAGCTTCTCGTGGTACGATCTTTGTTTGAAACTGATGTTCCTAACCAAAAAAGACCCTATGATAAATCTGAAATCCCTCCCCTTAATTTTCCTCGTGGTGTTTGCCGTATCCTGCGATGATGAGCAAAGTCAACCAAAACCATCAGGCAATGTTATTTCATTCAGCCTTGCATGGCCGCGATCCAATTATTGGGTTGTTTTTTCCGACGCCAATGGGAAAATCCTGTACGCGAAGTCAGCGGAACATACAGATGATTTTGTGTTGACCGGTCTGCCTGATACGAAGGCAAACATTACGTTGATCGAAAGATCCGAATATGATGGCTACGAGTGGTGGAAAGTTAAAACGTATACGGACGTATCCAGGGGCGAGTATCAAGAGAAGTTTCCACTAACCGAATATCCGGTGAGGGCGGGCGATCACACAGTTGTGATGCCTGACAAGAGCCTGTATTACGGATTGTCGTTTAATGCCAACGAGATTTGTGGTCACGCTTATCCAATCGACGATGGATCACGCATGAAGGTGGGGTTATGCAATGAAACCGAAAAAATCTATACAGTGTATACGAAGTCGTTGGCCGACATCCCGAAATATTCTTTTCTCGATATGAATGTAGGCGGAGAAACAGTATTGGATGAAGCAGCACTCAATACCTTCACTGAGATGTCATATAAAACCATCCGTGGCAATGATGGGCAGGGCGTTACTGCTTCTATTTTTGGCATCTCGGGAATCAAGACCGTAAATCTGTGGAGTGTGTGGGGTGCTGGTGACACAAGGCTTTACTATCCGGGTACCGTTACCCCTGGCAGGTTTGACGCTTATAAAACAACCATTGCTGTTTCTTTTTCGAATGGCCAGCACGAATTTGTGAATACCTCTCCGGAGATTGATGTCGAATATTCTCCATTGGAAATCGACCTCAAGACAATACCACTGAAACAATTTCCCCAGCTTCAATTTACAACAACCGGGCAGGCGCATTATTACGAAGCAAAGTTGACCGAACTGGCTGAAAATAGATCGATCGTGTGGTCGGTATATGGTGATGTTTCTGCTGTTACCGATATCAAGTTGCCTGACATCAATACATTCCTGGAAGACCAGGTGGTTTCATCCGGGCTGAGATGCCGGGAACTGATTTTTACAGAGAACGCTATCATCCAGGACTATGAGCAGTTTTACGTATTCGATCTCCAGCTTCCAATCCCGGAGTTAAATATTCGCAGGGCGAGGTTTTACGTAAATGAGTGAGTGGCTTTTTTGAAGCAGATAGGGATGGCGATGTTTTACCACAGGGGCACAGAGCCACGGCGGGAAAGGGTCGATGAAAAAAAGGTTGTAAAGGAGTCGACGATTTTTAGCCCTGGTTATCCTACGCAGCGGGGAGAAACGCTCGCGAAGCCCGACCGAAGAAGACTGGACCCGTGTAATGGTGATAAGTGATCAGGGACATCCGTTGAATGATAACTTTGCGTTACATTTGTAAACCCTCTTATGCGATATAATAAATCCATCTTCACTGTTTGTCTCATCTTACTGATATTGTCATGTCATGAAGAAGGCGAACCGGTTGGCAGCAATATCATCTCGTATGTCAGGCTCTTTCCCCAGGATGATTCATGGATCGTTTTTTCGGATCAAACCGGGAAGATATTGTACACCCGGTCGGCGGCGGACAACACGTGGTTCTATTACGATGAACTGATCGATACAAAGGTCACCATTTCGATTGTCAACAAGTTGGAAAGCAGCGATGGTTCCGAATACTGGTATATCAATACCTATACCGATGTAGCGATCGGAACTTATGAAAGCAAGTTTAATTTTGACGCCTTTCAGCCCGCGGTAGGGCAACACATCATCTACAACAACATCAAGACGCAACTGAACAGATTCAATATTTATTCAAATGAAAGATGTGGTTACGCTTATCCGACCCCCGGTTATACACAGTTTCACATCAGCACGTGCAAGGAAAATGAGAAGATCTTTTTATCGTTCAAAAAAAACGAGTCCGATATTCCGAGATACTTGTTTATAGATATTCAATCCGGAGGGCAGTCGTATATTGATGACGCGATGCTCGACACCTTTTCGGAACAGTCATTTCAGGTCCTCAATTTCGATAAAGTTACCTATGTAAACGTGCTGCTGACAGGTAGATCGCCTGAAAGAAGAATGGAGCTTGCAAACGATTATTCCCAGCACGGCACATCTGTAAAAGCATATTATCCGGGAACGGTCCCTGAAAATATGTTTGATTCATACCAGGCACGGTTAGACTATATCAATGCCGATGGCGGTTTTACCCAGGTGAAAACTTCTTCGACAATTGATTTTTCCATCAACCCGCTGGAGGTACAACTTATATCCGTCCCGAAAAGACAATATCCTGAAATTGCATTCAACACATCCGGGAGTGCGCATTATTATAAAGCAGTCTTAGATGAGCACGGTGATAAGAGATATGTAAACTGGACGATTCATGGAAAGTATTCAAACAACACCAGCGTTGTGTTGCCGAAGCTGAATCTCGCCCTGCAGCTGCCGGTGATTGCGCACGACCTTATATTGAATGAGCTTGTGTTCGTTGAGAGCGATGTGCATAAGAGCTACGAAGGTTTTTATAAGTCGATGCTCGGGACGTATGTACCGGACGGCGATATGCGGTCAAGGTCGTATCGTGGGCTCTGAAAGCGGAGCAGGCAGGTGATGTTTAACGCCGTGGGAAGCCGGCACGGGCGGATAAATCAATTTCCCAACTCCCGGACTATAGCGCTACTCTCCTTACACCACCACATTTACGATCCGTCCCGGCACCACAATCACCCTTTTCGGTGGTTTTCCTTCGGTCCATTTGACGACGGCTTCGGCGGCAAGGACGATCTTTTCGATGTCTTCTTTCGGCATGTCGAGGGCAAATTCCATTTTCGTGCGAACCTTCCCGTTGATGGAGATCGGATATTCGAACGAAGTTTCTTTCAGGTACTGCTCCTGATACGAAGGGAATGTCGCCTGCTGAATTGTTTGCTTGTGACCGAGTTTTTCCCACAACTCTTCCGTAATGTGGGGAGCAAAAGGCGCGAGGGCAATCGTCAGCGGTTCCAGGATGGCGCGTTTGTTCGTGCCCAGTGCGTTGAGATCGTTTACACAGATCATAAATTCACTCACGCTTGTGTTAAAAGAAAAGTTATCAATATCCTGCTCCACCTTCTTCAGGGTTTTGTGGAGCACTTTTAATTCTTCGGCGGAAGGTTCATCCGGGCTTACATTCCAGTTGCCTTTTTCGTCGTGGAACAGGTTCCAGAATTTTCGCAGGAACTTGAAGACACCGTCAATACCATTCGTATTCCATGGCTTTGACATCTCCAGCGGACCTAAAAACATCTCATACATCCTTAAAGTATCCGCGCCGTATTTTTCAATGATGTCGTCGGGGTTGACAACGTTGAAATATGATTTGCTCATCTTTTCAATGGCAGAGCCACACAGGTATTTGTTATCTTCCAGCACAAATTCCGCGGAAGCGAAATCCGGTTTCCATTTTTTGAAAGCTTCGGTATTGAGCTCCAGGCCGTTCACGATGCTGACATCCACATGCAGCGGATCGGTTTCGTACTGGTCTCTTAATCCGGCCGATACGAATTTGTTCGTGCCGCGGATCCTGTAAACGAAACGCGAGTCGCCGGTGATCTTGCCCTGATTGATCAGCTTTTTGAAAGGCTCATCAAAATTCAGATATCCGAGGTCATGGAGGATCTTGACCCACAAACGAGAATAAAGCAGATGCGCCACGGCGTGTTCGGAACCGCCGATGTAGACATCGACCTGTCCCCAGTAATCCAGGGCTTCACGGCTGGCAAATTTTTTTTCATTACCGGGATCCATAAAGCGCAGGAAATACCAGGCTGCCCCGGCATGAGTCGGCATTGTGTTGGAATCGCGACGTCCGTTCGGGCCGATGTGTACCCAATCTTTGAGGTTTGCCAACGGGCCTTCACCGGTGCCCGAAGGACGGAAATCATTGGAGTCTGGCAGCTCCAGCGGCAAATCCTTTTCATCCATGGCATATGGGATATCGTCGCGGAATATTACCGGGAATGGTTCTCCCCAGTAACGTTGTCTGCTCCATCCCGCGTCGCGCATTTTATAATTGGTCTGACGCTTGCCGATGCCGCGTTTCTCCAGTTCTTTTACGACAACCTCGATGGCATCGCGCATAACCATACCGTTGATGAAGCCGGAATTCCCGAGAACCGCATCGTACGTCGGATTGGCTTCGTTGCCGTCATAATGGTCGCCAATGATATTTGTGATGGGCAGCCTGAAATGTTTCGCGAATTTGTGATCGCGTTCGTCGCCGCAAGGCACACCCATGATCGCGCCCGTTCCGTATCCGGCAAGCACGTATTCACTGATCCAGATCGGCACTTCTCGTCCGTTGAGCGGGTTAATCGCATACGCTCCGGTAAACTCGCCCGTGATCTTTTTAACTTCCGCCATCCGGTCGATTTCCGAGCGGCTTTCCACGTACTTCAGGTACTTCTCAATTTCGGCCTTTTGTTTTTCACTTGTGATGTCTTTAACCATCTCGTGTTCGGGAGCCACCACCATAAAGTCGACACCAAAAATAGTATCCGGCCGCGTCGTAAACACCGTCATGCTTTTGACGATTGACTTTTCGCTGCGAATACCGAAATCGATCCGGGCGCCGGTGCTTTTGCCGATCCAGTTGCGCTGGATGTCTTTCATGGATTCACTGAAGTCGATCTCGTCGAGTCCCTTCAGCAAACGTTCGGCGTATTCGGTAATCCGCAGGCTCCACTGGCGCATCCTCTTCTTCACCACGGGAAATCCTCCGCGGTAGCTGACGCCGTTGATCACTTCGTCGTTCGCCAGCACGGTTCCCAGCGCCTCACACCAGTTGACGTCGGTGTAAGCCAGGTAGGCCAGACGATATTGCATCAGAATCTCCTGTTGGGTCTTTATGTCAAATGCCTTCCAGTCAGCCGCATTAAAATCCGTCTTGCCCGAAGGAAGCAGGAATTTGACATTTGGAAACGGATGGTTGACGTTGCCTTCTGCCTGGAACAAATTAACGAGTTCAGAAATCCGCTCGGCTTTCTCTTTTCCGCGGTTGTACCAGCTATCAAAGATCTTCAGAAAGATCCATTGTGTCCATTTGTAATAGGACGGGTCACACGTACGCACCTCGCGGCTCCAGTCGTAGCTGAAACCGATCTTGCTCAGCTGTTCCCGGAAATTCTGAATGTTCTTTTCAGTGGATACAGCCGGATGGATTCCATGGTCGATGGCGTATTGTTCTGCTGGTAGCCCGAAGGCATCGAAGCCCATCGGGTGTAATACATTGAATCCTTTCAGCCTTTTATACCGCGCAACGATGTCGGATGCGATATATCCCAGCGGGTGGCCGACGTGCAAACCGGCACCGGATGGGTAAGGGAACATATCGAGGGCGTAATACTTAGGTTTTGTGGATTTATTGGAAACCTTGAAAACCTGTCGCTTTTCCCACTCGGAGCGCCACTTTTCCTCGATACGTTTGATCTCTTCTTTGCTGTATTCGGCCATTGTGTTCGAAAATGAGCCGCAAATTTACTGGGATTTATTGATTTTTTTAGGCTAAAACTGGACCATGATTCGTGGGATTGGAAGGATTACCATGACCATGATTTGTGGGATTGGAAGGATTACGATGATAAATCCCGAAGGTTTATCGTTTTTTAAGGTGCCCACTTCCGTGAGGGATTGCAGCGGATAGCCCGAATGGGCGGGAAGTGCGATAGCCTGACTAGGAGCGTAAAGCCTGCCTGCCGAAACGCCGGTCTTTTCGCGTCGGCAGGCAGGCCCGACCCGAACGACGGGCGGGTAGTGCGCGGCGTTTGGGGCACGGCCAGAAAAACTGGATCCGTGGGATTGGAAGGATTATCATGATCATGATTTTTGGGATTGGAAGGATTACCATGATAAATCCATTAAGGTTTATCGGTTTTTAAGGCATCCGTCAAACCAGGAAAAACCTGTGTTTATCAAATCTCCCAAATAACATAACTTCACAACCTTAACATGCCGTGTGAATTAAAGCCTACATATGAAAAAGCTCATCTTTGTCGGACTCATTACCATCATTGGTTGTACACTAAAGGAAACGGCGACAGTAGACACAAAATCTGATTTTGACCGGCTTCTCGATAATTATTATGAAGGTTACCTGAAGCTCAATCCGCTCGAAGCCACACAGATCAACGACCCGCGTTATAATGACCGGCTTTCGATCGACATTTCCGCCGCTTTCGCAGATACCCTGCGCACGTTTTATGAACAGTACCTGGACTCACTGAAAAACTTTGACCGCGAGACACTCGACTCGCAACAGCAGGTGAGCTTTGACATCCTGAGCAATGACCTGGCATTCCGGAAAGAACTGCTGAAGTTCCCTGAGCGTCTCATGCCCGTCCACCAATTCTGGGGACTTACGCTGACAATGCCACAGATCGGCAGCGGACAGAGTTTTCAACCGTTCAAGACGGTGAAAGACTACGACGACTTTCTCAAACGCATCGGCGTGTTTACGATTTGGATCGATACGGCTATCGCGAATATGCGCATCGGTCTTGCCCGTGGTTATACGTTCCCGAAGGTCCTGATGGAGCGCGTGGTCCCTCAGGCCCGGGACATGATGGTTGAAGATCCAACCAAAAGCATTTTTTACACGCCGATCATGAAACTGCCCCCGGCATTTTCCGCGGAAGACAAAGCGAGGCTCACGATATTATACACCGATGCCATCCGCGACAAAATTGTCCCGGCATATACCAGGCTCCATGACTTTCTTAAATCGGAATACATTCCAAAGACAAGGACCTCGGCAGGTATCAGCGAGATTCCCAATGGGGCCGAATATTACCAGATGATGATCCGCCAATGGACGACCACGGATCTGAGTCCCGACTCTATATATAATGTCGGATTGGCGGAAGTTGCGAGGATTACCGCCGAAATGGAGAAAATAAAGGAGCAGGTCGGCTTCAAGGGCGATCTGAAAGCGTTTTTTAACCACGTGACAACTGACAGAACCCTGATGCCTTTCAAGACCGACCAGGAGGTGATCGACGCGTACAAGGCCATCGAGCGGAAGATCCAGCCGAAGCTGAAAAGCATGTTTAACATGGTGCCGAAAACCGGGTTCGAGGTAAGGCAAACCGAAGCGTTTAGGGAGATGTCCGCGAGTGCCGAATACAACCAGGGCGCACCCGACGGATCGCGGCCCGGCATCTTTTACGTTCCGGTGATCAAGCCGGAAGAATACAACGTCTCGGGTATGGAAACGCTTTTCCTGCATGAGGCTATACCCGGCCATCACTACCAGATATCCCTTCAGCAGGAGAACACCGCGCTGCCACGTTTTCGCCGCACTTTGTGGTACGGCGCATATGGCGAGGGTTGGGCCCTGTATTGTGAATCGCTCGGCCGCGAGCTGGGGTTGTATACAGATCCGATCCAGTATTTCGGACACCTTGGCGACGAGATTCACCGCGCTATCAGGCTGGTGGTGGATGTCGGTTTACACACGAAAGGATGGACACGTGAACAGGCGATCAAATACATGATGGACAACGAACCGATCTCCGAGCAGAGTGCCGTTGCCGAGATCGAACGATACATGGCAATTCCCGGTCAGGCGCTGTCATACAAGATCGGACAGCTAAAGATCAAAGAACTGCGCGAGCGCGCCGAGCAAAAACTCGGTGACAGGTTCAACATTGGCCTGTTTCACGACGAGGTACTGAAGTACGGAAATCTGCCGCTGGATTTGTTGGAGGTTAAGGTTGACGGGTGGATCGGGTTGCGTTAAGTTTAAAGTTTAAAGTCATTGCTGTCCGGGGAAAATCTAATCTAGACTCAAATTCTTCGGATAGAGCTTTCGTGGGTCGCTTTTGAATCTGAAGCAAAATAGAGGGGTCATCCTGAAAGTGCTAGTTTTAGTTGAATATCGTCGCTTGACGACGCGATGATGCATTTTTC